>JAEEGL016864125.1_pt1 | contig 17564 bp, 10 predicted proteins | sample 9134231 | NCBI WGS metagenome assembly JAEEGL01 (sample SAMN16246548, study PRJNA631951) | gut metagenome | biome: gut microbiome; feature: rumen; material: fiber-attached | host: Bos | place: Iran: Karaj | collected 2018-10 | reverse complement strand
ACATCTAACCTTTGAGCCGTGTCCTGCACACTGCGTTGCAAGGCGCATAAACTATCAAGCACCTGATACGGATATTCTGCTTTTGCGTTGAAATTTATCAGCATTAAAAAGCAAATAAAAATTACCGTAATATACCTTTTATATTGCAATGCAGGGTTCATTGAAAAAAAATTTTCCTTTTTACGAAATTCTTGACCAGTGCTGTTCTTTGTTGAAGATAGCAATTTGACGTTTTTTCAAAATTTGGTTTTCTTGAGAAGAAAGCGACGGATCTTTTTCTAAAACTTCAAGAGCCTCATTGCGGGCGATGTTTAAAAGTCCCCCGTCGTGAATTAAATCGGCTATTTTCAGTTGCATGGGCGTTCCTGATTGTTGTGTTGAATCCATGTCGCCCGGGCCTCTGAGTTTTAAGTCCTCTTCCGAAATTTTGAAACCGTCAGTGGTTTCGCACATAATGTCAAGGCGTTTTCTTGCATCGGCAGAGAGTTTGAACGAACTCATTAATATACAATAACTTTGATAATCTCCTCTGCCTACTCTGCCTCTTAACTGATGAAGTTGTGAGAGTCCGAATTTTTCAGCACTTTCGATTACCATAATGCTTGCATTAGGCACATTAACACCGACCTCAATGACAGTTGTTGCCACCATTATCTGAGTTTCGCCTTTGATAAAACGTTGCATTTCAAACTCTTTTTCGTCCGGTTTCAATCTTCCGTGAACCATGCTGACGTTGTATTGAGGCTGAGGAAAGGCTCGTGTTATGGAAATATAACCGTCCGTTAAATCCTTATAATCAAAGTTTTTGCTTTCTTCAATCAGCGGATAAACTATGTAAACCTGACGCCCTAAAGCAATTTGGTCTTTTAAGAATTTAAAAACCATCAGTCTTTTTGAGTCGTAAGAATGAACGGTTTTTATCGGTTTTCTTCCCGGAGGAAGTTCGTCAATAACGGAAATGTCCAAATCTCCGTAAAGTGTCATTGATAAGGTTCTTGGAATCGGCGTTGCTGTCATAACTAAAACATGGGGCGGAAGAATGGAATTTTTTCCGTAAAGTTTTGCCCTTTGAGCCACGCCGAAACGGTGTTGTTCGTCAATGACGGCAAGTCCGAGATTTTGAAAAACAACATCGTCTTCAATTAAAGCATGAGTGCCGACAAGGATATTCAGAGTGCCGTTTTCAAGACTTTCATGGATTTTTTGACGTTGTTTTTTGGTTGATGTTCCCGTTAAAATTTCAACCGTTACGGGCATATCTTTTAAAAAATCCTTAATTGTTTGAAAATGCTGGTGTGCCAAAATTTCGGTCGGAGCCATCATGCAGGTTTGAAAATTATTGTCAATTGCAATTAACATACACATCAAAGCCACGAGGGTTTTTCCCGAACCTACATCGCCCTGAATCAAGCGGTTGGACTGACGCCCTGAAAGAAAATCGTTGCGGATTTCTTTTATGACGCGTTTTTGCGCTCCTGTTAACTGAAACGGTAAATAATTTTTATAAAAAGTATTGAAAATATCACCGATTTTCTTAAAAACAAAACCTTGTGATTTTTGCTGTTTTTCGGTTTTGAACTTTAGTATATTTAGTTGAATATAAAACAGTTCCTCGAATTTCAATCTTGCACGGGCTTTGTTTAACGCATCCTCCGAAACGGGAAAATGTATGTTTCTTAACGCCTCATAAAGCGGCATAAGATGATATTTGTTGATAATATACCCAGGTAAGGTTTCCTTGATGTCGATATTTTTTAGAACTGACCACAAGTTTTTTTGCAGGGCGGCGATTGCGCGTGAATTTATTTTGCCGTTTTTTAAGGTTTCCGAAGTCGAATATTGCGGATAAAATTTTATAGGGATAGTGCCTTTATTTTTCATCGGGTCTTCGATTTCGGGGTGCGCAATCGACCAGCCTTGATAGAAAGAAGGTTTTCCGAAGATAATGTATTCTTTGCCTTGGACAATAGAGTCCATAACCCATTTAATTCCTTGAAACCAAATGAGTTGTATGCTTCCTTTTTCGTCCGAAAATTTTGCCGTGAGCCTTTGTTTTGCGCCTTTACCTTCCATCCTAAAATTATTTATGACGCCTTTGAGCTGAATGGCAACGGCATCAGAGGTAATATCGGTTGTAAAATAAAATTTACTTTTGTCGATATGTTTGTATGGAAAATAATAAGCCAAGTCCTCAAAAGTGTTGATATTTAACTCTTTGGCTAAATTTTCAGCCTTTTTTGGACCTACACCGCTAAGATATTTTATGGAAGTATCAAGGCTCATTAAGATATTGTTTCAAATCTTCAACGCCGCACACAAAATCTATTTGCGGAAATTTGTCCGTTAAATCTTCCGAATTTTTGTGGAGTACGGTTTTTTGAGCGTTAGGAAATTCCTTGTCGAAATTTTCGATTGTTTTTTGCAAATCTTCTGCCGAATCGGTCAGTTTGCCGATAAGCATGATTTTCTTGCAAGAGGAAACTTCATACGCTTTTTTAACCTGTTTAACGGGAATATTTTCTCCGCAATAAACTGTTGATTTACCGCACTTTTTGATTATATAGTCGGTAATTAGCAGCGTTAATTCTCCGGGGTCTTTCAGCGGCGAAAAAATCAAAATCTTTTCGGCATTCTCTTTTTCCTCCAAATCTGAGGCTACAATTAAGCGGCGGCGTATCAAGTCGTATGCAAACTGTTTGATACACAAAAAATCGGCATCTGCAATCCATTGATTTTCCGCCTCTTGCATAAAAGGCACGATAATATTCTGAATTGCACTCCCGATTCCCGACTCTATGATTTCGTGTTTTAGAGTCTTGTCGAAATTTTTTTCGTCGAATGTCTGCGACATTTTCATTAATTGTCCGATTTTGCCATGCGTGTTTTGAGTAGCAAATACCGTACCTAATTTTTCACGGATTTGCTCGCCCGAAAAATCGCAGACTTCGGAAATTTTATACCCCTTTTTTACTAAAGCCGAAACTGCAAGTAATCTGTGCAGATCGGCTTCTCCGTATTTTCTGATGTTCGTACCCGTCCTTTGGGGTGCGATAATGCCATAACGTTTTTCCCAAGCCCTGAGCGTAAATGTCTTTATGCCCGTGATTTGGGAAATGTCGGCAATGGAATACTGTAACATTTTTTGTTAAGACCTTGTATATTTGATTTTTTTTGAGTAGCGCAAATGTAAATACTTTTTTCAAAAAAGTAAAATAAAAGATGAATTTTTTTTAAAAAAAAATTAAAATTTTTGTGTTATTTTTTTATTGCATCGGGAAAAATATTCCGTTGAGCCAGCCCAAAACTCCGGCTATTATAATCAGAAGAATAGGATTTGTCTTAAAAAAATAATGTATGGCTGCAGTTCCCGCGAAAATTATAAAACTCAAAACCGAGGTGAAACTTTCCTTGTCGCACATCATAAGTGCGGCCGCAATTATAAGACCCGCTACAACGGGAGTCATTATTTCCATCGGTTTTTTTACGAAAGGCGATTCTTTGTGTTTGAAAAATAGTGCCGTTACGAGTCCCATCAACAATACTGAGGGCAGACATAACGACATTGTCGCCAAAATAGAACCTAAAATTCCCGCTTGAGTAAAGCCGACGTAAGTTGCGGCATTTATCGAAATCGGTCCGGGAGTCATTTGCGAGAGAGCCAACAAATCAGCGTATTGAGCTGCACTCATCCAAGTATAATTGTCCACGACCTCCATTCTTATCATCGAAACCATCGTGTAACCGCCGCCAAAACCGAACAAGCCTATTTTGAAAAATACCCAAAACAACTGAAGATATATCATTTTTTTTCGGAAGTTTTATTAATTATGGTTTTAGCCCAGAAAATTCCGGCTAAAATTGCTGCTATGATAATATAAACGGGTGAAACGCCTAAGAAACATACCAAAACGCATGACAAAACAGGAATCCAAAAAGTCTGTTTTGTGAGTTTGGCTTTTTTCAGCATTGTTAATCCGGGTACCAAAATAAGGGCGATAACGCACGGTCGTATTCCTGAAAAAATATCTTTAACAGTCTGATAGCCATTGATGTTTTCGATGAAAGCCGCGATTATTACGATTATTATCAAAGACGGCAAAGCAGCCCCTGCCATAGCTGAGGCTGCTCCTGATTTCCCTGAAATTTTAAAACCCGTATACAAAGCCATGTTGATTGCAAAAACGCCCGGAAGTGATTGCGCTAACGTAATACATTCCCAAAACTCGTCTTCGTTCATCCATTTGTTTTTGTCTACTAAGGCATTTTTTACCATCGAAATCATGGCGTAACCGCCGCCGAAAGTAAAAGCTCCGATCTTAAAAAATGCCCAAAAAAGTTTTAATGCCAACATTTTTTTTTGTTTCTCCTAACTTAAAATCTTACGTTTTTAATCGTAATTTTTCCATCAGCATATCTCAACTGATCGGAATTGCCTTTGCTGATTTTAAGATTGAAACCGTTTTTTACGGCTGCGGCACTTTCGTATTTGAATTCGGTAACAGGAAGTTTTGTCTTGTTGTCGATAACGCCCCATTTGCCGTCTTTTTTCAAAGCGTAGAGATTGTCTTGAAGATGTCCCTGAGCCGCTTTTTGATACGAGCCGTTGTCATAAAGGTAGTCGATTACGACATTGCCGTTTTGATCCTTGAATCCGATTTTGCCCTCTTTTTCCGTTTGTGTCAAATTTCCTAACTGAGAGTCGTTGATGATTTTTTCACATTCTTTAAGACCGCTTTCGGCTTCGTTGTTTTTCTTCTTTTTGAGGATTTCCTCGTATTTTTCTTTGGCTTTAACGATGTTTTTCTCCTCTTTCATAATTCTTTCAGCCTCGGCTAAAAGTTCTTTTAATTCTGAGTCTTCTTCGTTTTGTTTGATTTCCTCTTTTGAGGGAATATTGTTGTCCCCGTTATCTGGTTTTTGAACGTGTGAGCCGCCGCCTTGTTGATTGTTGTCTTGTTTTTGATTGTCAGTTACGGGTTGAAGCGTTTCTTCAGTTTGTTCAGTTTGCTCTTGTTTCGGTGCTTTATTCTTGTTAAGGAAAAACCAAACGCCTAAACCTAATCCCAATAGAACGACTGCCGCTATTATAATAGGTAAAATGCTTTTTTTCTTCTTTTCCTCTTCAATGGAGGTAACTTCCTCTTTTTCTGAGGGTTTCATAACCGGCGGAACTGGAACTTTTTTCTGCTCGGGTGTTTGAGGCGTAGTTTCAGCCTTTTCGTTAGGCGTAACGGGAATTACAATCGTCTTGTTTAAATCCTCCAACAATTCCTCGCAGTCGTGGTAACGGTTTTCGGGAGCTGTTTCCGTGGCTTTGTTGATAACGAGTTTGAAATTCGGATTTTTAACAGTTTCAGCGTGTCTGTCTTCAAGACTTCCTGTTGCCATTTCAAGCAAAATGAGTCCTACGGCGTAAATGTCAGCCCTTTGGTCTACGAGATTGCCTTTGCCCATTTGTTCGGGGGCGGCATATTTTGGTGTGCCGACTTTTACGAGGTTGTCCTCATAACTGTCCGTGTAGGCGATGCCGAAATCCAAAATTTTAACATTATCACCGCGGTAAGTTATCATTATGTTGTCCGGTTTTAAATCACGGTGTACGATTTGCTTTTTATGAACGTAACTCAAAGCACTGCAAAGCTGTTTTATAACAGATTTTATAAGTCTTTCGTTTTTTAATTCTCCGTTTTTAATACAATCGCTCAGACTTCTGCCGTCAACATATTCCATTGTATAATAAAGACCTTCTGAGTCTTCGCCTTTGTCAAGAATTTTTACGATGTTTTCGTGGTCAAGACCGTAGCAGTTGTCAAATTCCTTCATAAAAAGATTGCGGTACTGCGCATTGTCTTTAAATTCAGGTTTTATCCTTTTAACGATAATCCACTTGCCGTAAAGTTTACCTTTATAAACCTTACTCATCGCACCTTGTGAGGAAAGCTCTTGAATGTCAGTTAATTTGTCGTCAAAAGTGGGAGTAATGACGGTTTGTTGCTGAACTTTCGGTTCGTTAGAAGGAGAATCCTCTGCCGTTACAAATCCCGACGAAGTTGAAGATGTATTATTGTTGTCTTCTGCCGTTACAAAACCCGATGAAGAGGATGTATTATTCTCCTCAGATGTTACAAAACCCGATGATGAAGAGTTGTCTTGCGGAATTTCCGCGGTTACGAAACCCGAACTTTGGTTGTGTTTGTTGATTTCGTTTTCAATCATTGAGTTTAATTCCTCAAGTGAAACTCCTGCTTCCGGAGCTTTTTTTTCGAGCAGTTTTCTGTCGTTTTCGCTGATTGAGCCGTCTGAACAGGCATTTTGTATCAGCATTTTTAATATTTCTATAGACATATCAGCCTTTCTTAAATTTATATTAACTAAAAAACCCAATATTTAAAAGCTTGAATTTCAAGATTTTAGTGCCGAAATTTTGTTTTCGGTGGGGGAATATCATTTCAAAAGACAAAATTAATAAAAAAAAACTGATTTTTTTTATTAAAATCCGAAATAATTAAATTAAATTTGTGCGGTAAAAAATTTATTAAATTTTTGATTATTTATAAAGACAATGGAAAATAACAACAATCGCGGCAATTCCAATTATCAGGACAATGGTTCCCGCGCACCGCAGAAAGGCGGACGTCCATTCGGTTCGAGACCGAGGATTTATCGTCAAGGCAACCGTACACCTTACAATAGTAACGGTGGCTATTCTTCTACTCCCAATCGTGAAGGTGGCTTCCAAGGTCAGGACAACGGTTATTCAGAGCGTCCTAACAACAATTACCGTCCTCAAAACGGCGGAGGAAACTACGGAAACCAAGGTTATAAAAAGAGTTATCCGAAAAACAATTATTATGGCAACGGTCCCCAGCGCAATAATTACGGTGGCAGACCCGGCAACAATCGCAATCAAGACGGCGGTTACGCTCCTTACAGAGGTAATAACAACAATAATTACCAAGGTCAGGGCGGTTACGGTTATGACCGTGGCGGTAATAATTACGGCAATCCGGGTTATGGTCAAGGCAATTATCAAAAACGCAAACCAAATTACGGAAAATCCGGTTCAAAATACACCGTAGACGAGAAAGGTTATCATCACAAAAAATATTGGGATCATTCCGACAGAAAACAGCGTTCGTTTGATGCAGCCGTAGAAAGTGAGGACGATTACATCGAAAACGACGGTAAAATCCGTCTTAATAAGTTCCTCTCTAACAGCGGAATGTGTTCAAGACGTGAGGCTGACAGAATGATTAAAGCCGGTATGGTTCAAGTAAACGGCGAAACCATTACCGAAATGGGTGTTAAAGTCAATATTTCGGACGAGGTAAAATACAATGGAATGATTGTAAAACCCGAACACAAACGTTATCTTTTGCTCAACAAACCGAAAGATTATATCACGACTTTGAAAGATCCCCACGCAAGAAATACCGTTATGGAACTTATTGAAGGCGCTTGCAAGGAGAGAGTTTATCCTGTGGGAAGACTTGATAGAAATACAACGGGTGTACTTCTTTTTACAAATGACGGTGATTTGGCTAAAAAACTTACGCACCCTTCAAACGAGGTTCAAAAAATTTATCACGTAACTTTGGACAAAAACGTTACGAAAGCGGATTTGGACAAAATTGCTGAAGGTTTTGATTTGGAAGACGGTTTTATCAACGCTGACGAGGTTGGTTATGCAAACGAAAATTCCAAAGCTGAAGTTATGGTTAGAATTCACTCGGGCAGAAACAGAATTGTCCGCAGAATTTTTGAAGCTTTGGGGTACGATGTTAAAAAACTTGACCGTATTATGTTTGCAGGTCTTGACAAAAAAGGTCTTCAGAGAGGACGTTGGAGATTTTTGACGGAAAGGGAAGTTGGTTTCCTTAACATGATTTCTGACCGCAACAAAAAAGACGAAGAGCCGAAGACTGAGGCTCAAGATCAAGAGTCTGAAACTGCTCTTGAAGATTAATTCTTGTGAAAAGAAAATGTTAGAAAACATAGTAAAGTACTTTAAATTAGTCCGCTTTGCGCACACGGTATTTTGTTTGCCGTTTGCGCTCTGCGGCTTTTTTCTTGCTGTAAAATCTCCTGAAGGAAATTTTACGTGGATTTTATTTGTTGAGGTTTTGTTGTGTATGGTTTTTGCCCGCAACACAGCAATGGGTTTTAACCGTTATCTTGATAGAGATGTCGATGTTAAAAATCCGAGAACAAAGGTAAGAGAAATTCCTTCTGGAAAAATTTCTCCTAAAAATGCTCTTATTTTTGTTATAATCAATGCTTTAGCCTTTGTCGTAACGACATATTTTATCAATCAAACTGTATTTTTCTTATCGCCTATTGCATTGTTTGTCGTTATGTTTTATAGTTATACAAAGCGTTTTACCTCTTTGTGTCATTTTGTTTTGGGGGCGGGAATGGCATTGGCACCTCTTGGAGCTTATTTAGCCGTAACTGGCCAATGGGCTTTGTTGCCTTTGATGTATTTCTTTTTGGTTTTGACTTGGGGTGGCGGTTTTGATATAATTTATTCGCTTCAAGATGCTGATTTTGATACTCAAAACAATCTTCATTCCGTACCTCAGGCTTTAGGAATTTCAGGAGCGTTGAAACTTTCGGCTGTTATCCATATTTTGACAGCGGTCTTAATTATTGTTATCGGTTATATGCAAAAAGCCGGAATTTTTTATGCAATAGGCGCAAGTATTTTTTTGCTGCTGCTTTTCCGTCAGCACAAAATCGTTTCTAAAGACGATTTGTCAAGAGTTAATGTGGCTTTCGGTACTTTTAACGGTTTGGCAAGCGTTATATTTTCCGTTTTTGACATATTGGATATTATGTTATCATAAAGGTTTCTTTTATAAAAAAATCGAAATTATTGAAGATGAAATTTTAAAAAATGGCACGGTTTATGAAATATCTTTTAACGGTATTTTTAAACTAAAAGTAAATAAATATTTTTCATTTTCATTTTTCATTTTTTTTGGGCGGAATGTGATGTGATATCATATTCCGCTTTTTTTTACAATAATCCGATTGATTTTAACAATAATAAAAACAATAATACTGGAGCGATATATTTTATCATGACCCTGTAAAGTTTTTCTCTTGAAAAAATTTCGCCGTTTCGTGTAACCTCTGAAATAATTTTTTCAGGTCCTGCAATATAACCGATGAGGATGCAAGTGAGCAAAGCAGTTATCGGCATAAGTATATTATTGCTGATATAATCCATTAAATCAAGGATTTGTGCATTAGTTCCGTTTGGCAGCGGTAATTCAAAATACAACGCATTGTAACCCAGACAAACCAAAATCGCAAAAAACAATGCTATTAAAGTTTCAGCGACAACGGATTTTTTTCTTGAATAACCGAATTTGTCCATAAAACTTGATACTATTGCCTCCAAAATCGAAATTGCGCTCGTTAAAGCCGCAAATAATACCATTGTAAAAAATACCGCTCCGAGCAGATTTCCGATTTGTCCCGTTTCGGCAAAAATTTTAGGAATATTGACAAAAACCAATCCCGGACCAGAGGCTGTCATTCCCTCATAACCCGCAAAAACATAAACTACGGGAATTACCATTGCTCCTGCCAAAAATGCAACCGCCGTGTCAAAAATTTCAATTCTGTTGATACTTTTTACAAGGTTGTTTTCGTCTTTGACATACGAACCGTAAGAAATCATAATTCCCATTGCAATGCTCAGACTGTAAAATAATTGTCCGATTGCGTCCATTAGCGTAACTGAAAATTTCTCTAACGTTAAATCTTTGAAATCGGGAATAACGTATATTTTCAGACCGTCAAGGCCGCTGCGTACCTCGCCTGAAGAGTCCGTGTGCTGAATTGTCAGCGAAAAAACTGAAATGCCTATTATCAAAAGCAATAACAAAGGCATTAAAATTTTTGAAAATTTTTCAATGCCTTTGTTAACGCCTCTGTAAATTATAAAACTTGTCAGCAGCAGAAATGCTACTGTGAAAATAATACTTTCGTATTTGTGAGTTATAAAATTTGTAAAATATCCGTCCTGAGCGGCTTCAAAACCACAGCCGGAAAGATAAGCGGTTGCAAATTTCATAACCCAACCGCCTATGACACTGTAATACGGTAAAATCATCATCGGAATTATGCAACCAATTAATCCTAAATTTTTGAATCTCGGATTAATTCTTCTGTAAGCCGACAACGGACCTTTGCGGGTTTTTCTGCCGATGGCGATTTCGGTTGTAAGAAGTGCGAAACCGAATGTTAAGGCAAGGATTATATAAATCACCAAAAAAAGACCTCCGCCGTCTTTTGCTGCCAAATACGGAAATCTCCAAATGTTACCTAATCCTACGGCGCTTCCCGCCGCTGCCAAAACAAAGCCTACCGACCCGCTGAAAGAACTGCGTTGCATAATTTTTCTCGATTAAAATTTTTGCAAAAGTACAAAATAAAAGGCAAAAACGGTTACGAATTTTACGTAAAATAAATTTGTATCTTTTGTCAAAATAACTTTAACTAAAAATTACCGTACAAGCAATATATCCCGCATAAATCGTAACTAAGGTAATGCCTTCCCATCTTTCAAGAGTTTGTTTTGTAGAAAGGAAAAACCAAAGCAAACCCGAAAGTGCTACCATGCAGATATAATCAGTTAAAAATCCTACGTTGGAATTTTCTATCGGACAAATTGCTGCTGAAATGCCAACAACCGATAAAATATTGAAAATGGCACTGCCCACAACGTTTCCGATTGCCATATCGGTTTGACCTTTTTTAGCGGCGGCAACCGATGCAAAAAGTTCCGGGAGCGAAGTTCCTACTGCAACTATCGTAAGACCGATAATTCTGTCCGTAACACCTAAAGATTTAGCGATATTTGATGCGCCTTCAACCAATTTGTCAGAGCCGTAAACTAAAGCTCCGAACGACAAAACAACTACAATCAACGCTTTCCAAATAGGCATCGGTTCTTTTTCGTCTTCTTCAGTTGTAGTTTGAGCCGGATAGTGTTTTATTTCCCAAATAATGAAAGCGCACAACAGCAAAAATCCAATTATGCCTGCTATTCTTGAAATCGTTCCCGACATTGCTATTCCTACAAAAAGTCCTGAAACCAAGAACATAAACGGCATATCAACTTTTAAAGTCATTTTTTGAGCCACACATTCTTTTACGATTGCTGCCGTTCCGAGTATTAGGGCGATGTTTGCGATGTTGCTTCCCACAACGTTTCCAAGCGCAATGCCCGAACTGCCGCTGAGTGCTGCTTGAATACTTACCAATAATTCCGGTGATGAGGTTCCGAAGCCGACTATTGTCAGTCCTATTACCATCGGTGAAATTTTTGCACGTTTAGCGATCGAAACCGCTCCGTCTACGAGGAAATCTCCGCCTTTTATCAGCAGAACAAATCCGATTAAAACATATAAAATATCTAACCACATTTTTTTATAATTATGAATTGTGAATTATGAATTATTCATTTTTTTCTCATGCTTAATACAATTTCTACCCTTCGGTTGAGAGCCCTACCGATAGAGGTTTCGTTTGTAGCCATCGGAAGAGATTTTCCGAAAGCTTTGTAAGTCAAACGCTTGGAATCCGTTCCCGCCATGATTAAGTAATTTACGACTGTCCGGCAGCGTTTTTCACTCAAAATCATGTTTTCCTCTTCCGTACCTATTGCGTCAGTATGACCTAAAATTTCGATGTTGTACTGAGGATACTCGCTCAAAAACAAGGCTAATTGATGCAAATATGCTTTGCTGATTTCAGTTAGTTTTGCCGAATTATAATCGAAATTAACATTTTCCAAAGTATATGGCACCTCGGTTTTTATTCTGTCTAATTTAACGTTTTCAATCGTAGGGGGAGCATAATTCGAGGAGTCGGGACGGTAAAACATTACGTTATAAAAAAAGCCTTTTTTCTTGATTGTCATCATGTAATCTTCGTCTTTTTCAACGGGGGTCGAAACGGCATAATCGCCTGTTTTGGAATCGGTTACGCTATGAGATGTTTCGTAAGTTTTCAGACTCGTTAAATCTACGTTTACCTCAGGAACGGGTTTCCCGTCCTCGTCGGTAATTTTTCCTTTTATCAACAAAACTTGACTCGGAGCAGCCTCTTTTGTAAGTTCAGAGCAGTAAATGTCCCAACCGCCTTCACCGCTTAAAAGCATTGCGGAAAAATAAATTCTTTTGCCATCGGCGCTAACAATGTATGCAACTTCATCTTTCTGACTGTTAAGCGGATAGCCTATGTTTTGAGGTTTTGAAAACATTCCGTTTTTGTCTTGTCGCGAATAAAAAATGTCAAAACCTCCGACTCCGCCGTGTCCGTTTGAGGAGAAATACAGCGTTTGATTGTCGCAATGTATGAAAGGCGTTTTTTCGTCAAATTCGGTGTTGATTTCTTTTCCGAGGTTGATTGGCGCACTCCAAAGCGAGTCTTGATGTTTCCTGACGATTTTATAAATGTCGTAACCTCCGAATCCGCCAGGACGGTTTGACGAAAAATACAAAACGTTTCCCGTGGCATCTACCGAGGGCTGCCCTTCAAAATATTCGGTATTAACAGTGTTCGGCATTTTGATTAAAGGTTGCCAAACGCCTTTTTCGTTTTTGGAATAATAAATGTCGCAATTTTCATGACTACAAATAGTTATGTACATGATGCGGTTGTCAATCGTCAGGGAAGTTCCGCCTTGAATTTTGCCTGTGTTGAAAGGTGTTGTCATTCTCTGACCTTTAGAAAAATCCTCTATGCCTTCCTCGTTTTCTCTTCTTATGCTTTGCATTAATTCTTCAATGAAAACGTTTGGGCGTTTTTCGTATCTTACCGTGTAAAGCAAAATCGACCCGTCGTGAGAAATCAGCGGCAAAAATTCATCATTTTTGGTTGAAACGTTTTTAAGAATTTTAGGATTGAACGGTATCGGATTGTTGATTAAAACATAATAATCTTCAATCATTTTCATACGTTTTTGAGCCACTGAAACAAGGCTTTCGGCTTTGTTTTGAGCGGATAAGAAGGTTTGAAAAAAGAACTTCGATTTTTCAAAATTTCTGCAAATGTAATATCCTTCGCCCAAAAGATAAGATGCACGGCTGCTGTCGTATTCGCTGCAATTCTTATAACTTAGGTTAAGATTTGAAACCGCTGTTTGTGCATATTCCAAGGCCGTTTTTGTCTGAAATCTTAATGCGGATTCTTGGGCTTTTTTCAGATAATAATTTCCTAAAATCAATGAGGCGGGATAATAATTCGGATTAGTTTTTATGATTTCGTTCATGTATTTTACGCCTAAATCCGTGTTTTGTTGCATTAAGGCTTTTGCGTCTGAGAAACGATTGTTCAACTCCTTGTTTTTCGGCAAATTACAGCTTTGAGCAAGGGTGTTAATCGTATGAAAAAAAACTAATATAATTGAAAAAAATATCCTCATATTGTTTTTGACGAACACAAAGGAAAGGTTTTTTAATGGATTTTGCAAATTTTTTTGAAATACTTTTATGTAAAAACTTTAAAAAAATTTTCATGTATTAAAACAAATTATTTTATTTGCATTGTTTAATCTCATATATTTATATTATTTTACAGGATATGAAAAAATACATCTTATTAACAATAGTGATAACCTTAGGGCTGTTTCTTTTTGCCTTTAGGAGTTATTCTAACACCAAGAAAGCTATGGATATAAAAAATTTTTTTAAGGAGAAATTCTCTCTTTCTGGGGGTGAATTTTCTTACGAGGAGGCTTGGAAACAAGTTGCGGAACTCGAACGCAAAAACAAAACAAATGATGCGTACAAAAAAGTTAAAGATATTTTAAACCACGCTCAAAAAGACAAGAATTATCCGCAGATAATCAAAACTTACATTTATAGTCTTGATTATCAGAACCAAACCGTAGACGACGGATTTTTTCCCGAACTTAAGAAGATGGAAAGCGAACTTGATAATTTTCCGCCCGCTGACAAAGCTGTCATGCACTCGGTTTTGGGTCAGATTTATATGAATTATCTTGACAAAGAATATTTTGCTATTTCAAAACGTACCGATGTTGATGTCAAGGACGGCAATCTTCAAACCTATTCTACGCAGCAGATTTTAAGAGAGGCAAAAGCGCATTTTGAAAAATCGGTTGCTCAGGCGGAAGATTTAAAAGCCAAAAAGATAGAAGATTACAAAGATATTCTCTCGGGTTTGAAAAGCGATTTTTCAAGTGCCTCAACTCTTTACGATTTTCTTTTGAATAGGGCTTTGACACAATTTTACAAAAAAGAATCTTCACGTTATGAAGTTTTTGACGATATTTTCGATAATAACAACCAAGCCTTGTTAGGAGAGCAAAACGAGTTTTTGAATCTTAAATTCGACGAAAAAATATATGGTCATTTGTCCTCTTATCAAGTGTTTTTGATTTATCAAAAATTAATCAATACCCATAAAGATGATGCTGACAAGTCTTTGTTGATTTACAACGATTTGAAGCGTTTGGAATATTTCAGAAGCCAATCAACGCTTGCCGATAGGGATTTTGTTTTGCTTTCCACGTTGGAGAATATGGAAAAAACTTACGCAAGCTTTCCTGAGGTAAACCTTATTAAATGGAAAATTGCCGAATTGTATTACGCCGCGGAGGATTTTGTTAAAGCCCACAAAAAGGCAGAAGAAATTCTTGATAGTGATTCCAATGCTAAAGCGATGATTTTCAACATTGAAAAGCCGGATTTTTCTTGTGTAACCGAAAAATATTTGCCGCATACAAGCAATATAGTTTTCCGCATCAAACATAAAAACATTGATAAGGTTTATTTTAGAATCGGAAAAATTTCTAAAGATTTTTTTGAAACTCCTGATTATAACAACAAAAATTATTTAGAAAAATTTCAAAAAGCAATGTCCGATGTTCAAAATTATGATGTTAATGTTGAGAAAAGTTCGGATTATAAATATTCAAATTCTACGTATGCTTTGCCGGCAACAGGTATTGGATATTACGCTGTTTTAATCTCGGATGATAAGAATTTTAAAGAAGGAACGGTTAGTTTTAGTTTGATTCAAGTAACTGATATTATTGCTGTTTCCTCGCAAAATACCAAGGACGGAACAACTACGGTGAAGGTTTTGGATAGAAAATCAGGATTTCCTGTTGAGGGTGCAACCGTTAAAATTTTGGGCGAGGAATACAAAAGCAACAAATGGGTTTGGACGCTTTTGGACAAGAAACTTTCCGACAAAAACGGCGATTGTGTTTTTGACCGCAATGTCGGCAATTACAAAGGTTATTCCATTAATTTTACGGTTGAAAAAGATAAGGATTTTCTTGACAGAGATAATATTTATTTCTCCAAATCGTCTGAAAAACAGAAGGAAACTTTTTATAAAGTTTTCACTGACAGAGCTTTGTATCGTCCCGGACATACCGTGTATTTCAAAGTGCTTTGTTATGATAAGTTAGGAAAAGAAATCAATGTTAATTCCGGCAAAAAAATTACCGTTTTAGTCAGAGACATCAACCGTCAAAAAGTTTTTGAAAAGGATTTCACCACAAATGAATTTGGTACGGTAAGCGGTAGTTTTCAACTCGGAACTTCCGTTGTATTAGGAAATTACACCTTTAGTGTTAATTCTTCAAGCACTTCCTGCTCGTTTAGTGTGGAAGAATACAAACGTCCTACTTTTGAAGTTTTAACTGACGAGACAACGGGTGAAATTGCTTTGAATCAAGATGTTAAGGTAAAAGGTTCTGCTAAAACTTATTCTGGCGTAAAAGTCGAAAATGCCGAAGTAAAATATAAGGTTACGAGAATTCCGAAATTTTTCGGCTGGTGGTATTTTTATTATGATTTGCAAGAAAAAGTAATCGAAACCGGCAGAGCTCAAACCGATGAAAACGGCGAATTTGAATTGAAATTTTTAGCACGTCCCGACAAAAGTTTGCCGGAGGATTTAGGTTTGACTTTCACTTACCGTGTTGATATTGATGTAACAGCACCTGATGGTGAAACTCAATCCAAAACGCATTATGTTTCAGTAGGTTATGCCGGAATTTTCTTGGGAAAAATCCTTAATTCGGATCTTTATTTCAAAGGGCAAAATTCGTTTAAGAAACTTGAAATTTCTGCCTCTAACGCTTTGGGTTCGCCCGTGGAATGTCAGATTGAAATTTCTGTCAAAAAACTTAAAAACTTTTTGAATCCATTGCCTGACAATGATTTATACAAATTGGAAGACGAAAAACTTGTTAAAACCTTGAGTTTGAAATCTTCCGAAAAAGCGGATTTGTCGTTTATTGAGGATCTCGAAGACGGCAATTATTGCGTTTTGTTAAAAACCAAAGACTCAAAAAATCACGAAATTACATCGGAGTCAAGATTTACTTTGGTTTCTGAAAAATGCAAAAAAACGGATTTCAACAAATATTTTTGGTATCATAATTTTACCCCCACATGTGAGCCGGGAGAAAAAGCGAAAATCGTTTTCGGAACCTCTCAAAAAGATCTTATGCTTTGGTACGAAGTTTTTCAGGGCGACAACTTGTTGATTCCTCAAAAACGCATAAAACTTTCTCAAGAAACGCAAACCATTGAAATTCCGATAGTTGAAGAAAACCGTGGCGGCATTTCAGTGAGATTTTTCTTTGTTAAGGATAATACGTTTTTCAATGAAACTGTTTCTATCAGCGTGCCGTATACCAACAAAAAAATCGACATTAAATACGAAAGTTTCCGCGATAAATTGGAACCAGGTGAAAATGAGACGATTAAGTTGAAAATCCTTGACAAAAATTTAAAACCCGTTGATGCTGAATTGTTAGCAACACTTTACGACGAATCTCTTGATGCTATCAGGGCAAATAATTGGTATTTAAGTTGTTATGATTACAATAGAATATGTCCTGCGTATACTGTTGATAAGTTGGGCGACGATTACAGCCGCAATATTCGTTCTGTTACGGATAAAAATTTTTATCATTCGTATTCATCTTTGGAAATTAATTGGTTTGGACATGAAATTTACAATTTTGGACGTCCTAACAATCTTTATTTTATGGGTCGTGGTGTCAGGGAGAAAGGACTTGTCTATGAGAGTTGCATGAAACTTGAGGATAATGCCTTGGATGAAGAAACGGCTGAAGTTTCGCTTGCAACTGACGCTAATGGTGCTGATGAAAATGACAAGGAATTTGAAGATGTAAAAGTTAGAGAAAATTTTGCTGAAACAGCCTTTTTCTCATCTAATTTGGTGACAGATGCCGAAGGTAATCTTTCTATTCAATTTACTGTTCCTGAATCACTTACGAAATGGCATTTTATGGCTATGGCACACACAAGAGATATGAAATATGCTTTTTCAGACAATCATTTGATAACGCAAAAATCTTTCATGGTGGAGCCTAATTTGCCGAGATTTTTCTTGGAAACTGACAAAATAGTTATTCCCGTTAAAATCAGCAATTTAACCGATAAAAAATTGACGGGAAAACTTAAAATCGAGATTCTTGACGCTCAGACTCAACAGCCTGTAAACGATTATAAAATTTCCCAAAAAGTTAAAGATTT
>JAEEGL015740979.1_pt1 | contig 17564 bp, 9 predicted proteins | sample 9134231 | NCBI WGS metagenome assembly JAEEGL01 (sample SAMN16246548, study PRJNA631951) | gut metagenome | biome: gut microbiome; feature: rumen; material: fiber-attached | host: Bos | place: Iran: Karaj | collected 2018-10 | reverse complement strand
GACTTAGTGATCCCTAACAAAGGGCTTTCAGTCTACGAAGATGCCGTAAAATGCTGGTCAGGAATAAAAATGTCGCTTTGGAAAGACGAATTTTGTAAAAGCGCAGCAAAATACAAGTTTCCGATTCACCGCCCTTACAACAAACTCTCCGACGAAGAAAAAGACCTTCTTTGGCATGGTGCAAAAGGATTGCACGGCATTGATGAGTTTTTTCAAATGGTTGAAAAAGAGAGTTATAAAATTCAATACAGAGTCTTAATGTCGCGTTACAGAGGGCAAACCGTGTGTCCGAAATGCAAAGGTTCAAGACTAAAACCTGAGTCTCTTTACGTACAAGTCGGCGGTAAAAACATAGCCGAACTCGTAAAAATGCCGGTCAGCGAAATTGCTGATTTTTTTGCAACGCTAAAACTCAGCGACACAGAAGAACAAATCGCCGAAAGAATTTTAAAAGAAATCATTTCGCGTTTGAACTTTTTGATAGAAGTCGGTTTGGAGTATCTTACTTTGGACAGACTTTCGTCAACGCTTTCGGGCGGCGAATCGCAAAGGATAAATCTTGCGACAAGTCTCGGCTCGTCTCTGACAGGTTCGCTTTACATTCTTGACGAGCCGTCAATAGGACTGCATCCGAGAGATACTCAGCGGCTTATCAACGTCTTGAAAAAACTCCGCGACCTCGGCAACACAGTCGTTGTAGTAGAGCATGACGAAGAAATAATCCGCGCCGCCGATCAGATTATCGACATCGGACCTGAGGCGGGAGTTTTCGGCGGTGAAATCATGTTCCAAGGCACTATAAATGAGATGAATGCCGAAGTAAGAAGTATAACGGCGGATTATCTCTTGGGCATGAAAAGCATCGCAATCCCAAAACGCCGCCCTTGGAACGAAAAGTCAGGCGCAGGAATCATTATCAACGGCGCGAGAATGAACAACTTAAAAGACGTTACGGTAAAAATTCCGCTCTACTTGATGACCGTTATCACGGGCGTTTCGGGTTCGGGCAAGTCATCGCTGATAAAAGGTATTCTGTATCCAGCACTCGCGCAGACTCTGAGCGAAACAGCCTTAAAACCCGGCGATTTTGACGGTTTGACCGGCGACATAAACCTGCTAAACAGTGTTGAAATCGTTGACCAAAACCCCGTTTCGGGTTCGTCAAGGAGCAATCCCGTAAGTTACATCAAGGTCTATGACGACATAAGAAAACTCTTTGCAGAACAGCAACTTAGCAAGCAAATGGGTTATACTCCCGGATATTTCTCGTTTAATACCGAAGGCGGACGTTGCGAGGAATGTCAAGGCGACGGCGTTATAAAAGTTGAAATGCAGTTTATGGCAGACGTTACTCTTGTGTGCGAAAGTTGCGGCGGCAAACGTTTCAAAGAAGAAACCTTGGAAGTAAAATACAGGGGCAGCAACATTTTTGAGGTTTTGGAGATGTCAGTTGACGAGGCAGTTTCGTTTTTCGGTGAAGACAGCGCAAAACTTCCGCAAAAAATCGCCACAAAACTAAAAGTGCTTCAAGACGTAGGTTTGGGCTACATAAAACTCGGTCAACCCTCGTCAACGCTTTCGGGCGGTGAAAACCAAAGAATAAAACTTGCATCGTTTCTTATGGCAGAAAAAAAGGATACGCATACAGTTTTCATTTTTGACGAGCCGACAACAGGATTGCATTTTCACGATGTCAACAAACTCTTAAAAGCCATTAACTCTCTGATTGACAGAGGAAACACCGCTATAATCATAGAGCATGACCCTGACGTAATAAAATGCGCCGACTATATAATCGACCTCGGAAAAGAAGGCGGAAAAAACGGCGGCGAAATCATTTTTACCGGCACGCCGGAAAACCTTGTAAAATGCAAAGACTCTTACACCGGAAAATATTTGAAACAAATGAAAAAAATATAAAAAAAAATTTGGTATTTTGAAAAAAAGTGCCTAATTTGCCGCCATAATTAATTATATTTTACTAACTAAAATTTTTTAACACTAATAATTATGGAAGGATTAAAAGTAGACGGAAGAATGAAAGTAAAAACTTTGAAGGAAAACTTCAAAAAAACTTTCGGTTATACTTTAAGAGTTTACAATACTCAAAATCATTTTGTTGACGAAGAATTGCTGCTTGCTGACGTACGTCAGGACGACAGCGTAAAAACCGGTGAATTTTCGATTGACCCCGAATGGACAATTGATGAGTTTGAAAAAAACTTCAAAGATGCTTTTGCAATCAAGGTTCAAGTTGCCACACAAGACGATTCGGCTTTGGCAGAAAACAATTTGAAAGTGGTTTCGGGCAAATCTCTGAAAGTGGACGGCAGAATGAAAGTTAAAACCTTAAAAGAGGATTTCAAAAACACTTACGGTTTCTGTCTGAGGGTTTACAACACTCAAAATCACTTTGTTGACGACGAACTTTTGCTCGCTAACGTGCGTCAAGATGCCGAGGCTGCAAAAAGCGGTGAAACCGCCATCGACCCGACTTGGACAATTGACGAGTTTGAAAAGAATTTTATGTCAAACTACGGAATCAAAGTTCAGGTATACACTCCCGATGATTCCAAACTTGCAGACAACAACATAAAATTGTTTTGGGGCAACAACTAATAAAAATAAAAAATCCGGCATTTTTTAGTGCCGGATTTTTTTGTGCTTATAATTCTTTTACTATGTTGTTGTTTTCGTCATAAATGGCTTTTTGGTCGTAATAATAGGTTTTTATCGGCGGGAAACCGTTGAAACCGACACTCGCATAACTTGAAGTGTAGGCTCCCGTTGAAAGCCAATAAGTTTTGTCGCCGCTTTTTAAATCGAGCGGAAGTTTGTATTTTGCGTCCTCATACATAATATCCGCACTATCACAAGTAGGTCCCGCAAGAATCACCTCGCCGTCTTTACCGCCATCTTTGTCCGTTACGAGGGGGTATTTTATGGACTCGTCAAGGGTTTCGATAAGTCCGTTGAACTTTCCGCAGTCAAGATAAACCCAACGCGAAAGAGAAGTGTTATTTTTTCTTGAAACAAGTACGATTTCTGAGGTCAAAATACCAGAATCGCCCGCAAGTGAGCGTCCCGGCTCCAAAATTATGCGCGGAATCTCCTCAAAGTCGTCTTCCAAATAGCGCGTAATTTCAGAGGCGTATTCGTTGAGTTCGTTAGTCGGTTGAAGGTAATGCGCAGGAAAACCACCGCCCATGTTTATCATTTCGAGTTTTATGTCTTCTTCCTCTTCAAGCGACTGAAACAAGTATTTCGTTTTGGCGATAGCGTCATTCCACTGTCCGATGTCTCTCTGCTGACTTCCGACATGAAAACTTATTCCGTAAGGCACAAGACCGATTTCTTTGGCTTTTACCAAAAGATAATAAGCCATGTCAGGGTGACAGCCGAATTTGCGCGAAAGAGGCCAGTCTGCTGTTGAGGAATTTTCTATTAATATCCTGACATATATTTTTGAACCCGGAGCATACTTACCGATGTTTTTAAGGTCTTCTTTTGAATCCGTGGCAAACATTCTAACGCCTTTCTCGTAAAAATACGCTACATCGGCGGCTTTCTTTATTGTATTGCCGTAAGACAATTTTTCAGGCGATACTCCCTGCGCCAAAACTCTGTCAAGTTCGTAGCGCGAGGCTATGTCGAAATTAGACCCCATGCTGTTCAAAAGCCTTATCACCGGTATTCCCGGATTGGCTTTTACGGCATAATAGACATTTCCGTAAGGAAACGTTGTGGTAAGTTGTTTGTAATACCCCGCTATCTTGTCAAGGTTTACAAATATGTTCGGGGTCTCAAACCCTTCGGAGATTTTACGAAAACGGTCCCATTCTTCGTCGGGAACAAAATCTTCTCTTCTTATCATCTTGATTATTAATAGATTATATATTTAATACATAAACAAAAAATTTTGTGCGAATATAATTATTATTATTCAATATAAAAGTTAATTTTTTCCAATTTTTTTTACTACCTTAGTCGGCGGATTTTTTTACTAAACGACCATTATGATAGAGAAAAGACAAGCGACTATAAAAGACATCGCAAAGGAATTAGGGCTCTCGCCTTCAACTGTTTCACGTGCGCTGAAAGACCACCCCGACATCAGCCCCGAAACCAAAGAAGCGGTAAAAAAACTTGCCGAACAACTTGATTACCAGCCTAATTCTCTTGCCTTGGGGCTTCACAGCGGAAAAAGCAACATCATCGGCGTAATAATTCCGCAGATAAAGCACCATTTTTTTTCGGCGGTTATCAGCGGTATTGAAGAAATGGCTCAAAAAGCCGGTTACAATGTCATGATTTGTCAGTCAAACGAGAGTTACGAGCGCGAAATTAGCAACATAAAAACGCTGGTCTCTTTGCGTGTGGACGGCATTCTGATTTCGATAACCAAAGAAACCTGCAACTACGACCACCTTTTCAACGTGATGAAACGGAAAATTCCGCTTGTGTTTTTTGACCGTCCTCCTCACGCCACGCTCTGCGACAGGTGCATCATCGACGACTATGCGGCGGCGTTTTCGGCGGTTGAGCATTTGATTTCGCTCGGCAGAAAAAACATCATTCACTTTGCCGGACCTGACAACGTACGCATAGGTGCTGACAGAAAACGCGGCTACGTTGACGCAATGAAACGCCACAAACTTTTCAAAGGCGAAGAAATGATTTTCAAATGCGACAAGTTTCTCGGTGCTGCCAAAATTGTAGAAGACTTTTGCAAAAGCGGCGAAATCCCGGACGGAATTTTTGCTGTTAACGATATGACTGCAATCGGCGCAATCACAACTCTGACAAAAAACGGCATAAAAATTCCCGAACAGACTGCCGTTGTCGGTTTTACAAACGGACTTATCTCAGAGGTTACCACCCCGCCGCTTACAACCGTTGACCAAAACGGCTCGCTCATCGGTTCAAAAGCCGCCGAACTGCTTATCAAACGCATCGAAACCCAAGTCTTTGAACCTTTTGAAACCGTTATCGTCCCCACAAAACTCATTGTCCGCGGCTCTACCGTAAAAGACGCAGTCTCAGACATGGGCGATCTCGGCTTCTAAAAAAAAATAACGGCGGAAAAACACTTAAATTTTTCCGCCGTCAAAAACAAACAAAAAATGAAAAAAAAACTATCTAATTAATTCTTAAATCCGCCTTTTTTGTCAACCAAGAGATATGCCGCATTAGGTAAGTCCGAAACCGCGCCGTCAAGCGAGTCATAACTTCCGATAATGTTAATCGTCTCGGCATTCAACTTAAAGGCTTTCAACGCTTTAACATCTTTTCCGCCGTTTTGGTAAACGTTCAGCGAAACGGTGTTGCCCGAAACGTTGACAGCCGCAATGTTGGAGCCTGCGTGTTCACTCTCCTTGCCTACTTTTACGGTTTTGTAATTGCAGATTACGAGATTGCCGTTTTCAGTCTGCAAAATGTCGGTGATTTTGCCTTTGAGAGAAAACGCTTCGGGAAGAAGGTCGGAAGTTTTCTGACCGGCTGTTACGGTCTCAACAGCGCAGTCGTCAAGTTCGTCTGACTCGTTGCCCTTTTCACCTTTGAAAACCGCTGTTATCACCTCGTTGACCTCGTCATAACAGAAAGCAACGGGATAAAGGTTGGAAGTAAATTCCGACTTAGCCCTTACTTTGCCGCTTGCGTCAAGTTTTATTGCAGTAGTCTTGTTGCCTGAATTAGAGGTGTTTGCAACCAAAACCACAGGTCCTAAAAATTTTGAGGGAATCACCTGAACGGCTTTGTTGATGCCTGAGGGCGCAGCAGTCAACTGCGTAAGCCAAATAACGCCGTTTTCAGGATTGAGTTTTGCCACAAAACCCGCAGCCGAGGTTGCCGAATGTTTGATATAACCCGACACGTAACGGTTGCCCGCATCGTCTTTTACGGTGTAGACGGTATTGTAACCGTTAACAGAACTTTCAAAATCTGTTTCAACGGGTCTTATCGAAATGGTCTTGTTTTGATAAGTTGCACTTTTGTTTTCCGGATTAAGTTGCTCTGCTACAAACTTTTGAAAGTTTTCTCTATTGGTATCGGCAACAGTCTGCAAAAGCGCGGCTTCTTCTTTTATACCGGAAGAAGCAAAATTAGTTTTACCTTTGTAAAGGTTTTTAACTAATTTTTCTTGTTTTGCGATATTATTGTCGCTAATTCTGCCCCTCAATTGTTCAAGAGCACTACCTGCCTCTTTTGAAAGCATGTAAAGGTCGTAATAATACGCCGCTTTTTGTGTCAAACCCTCGTTATAAGACTCAGGATTGTTAACGTTATTCGACTTGCGCATAGAGGCTATCTGAAAGTTGGCTTTCGAGATTTCGTATTTTATGCTTGCCGAAAGAAGACTTTCATAATCGTATTTTTCGGTAAGATTTACGAGTTTGTTTGGAAGAATGATTTCGGGAATGCTGTCCGTTTCGGCGTTTTTATCCCTCAAAGCGGCAATCCGATTTCTAAGAGATTTAATTTCCTCCTCGGCGTTGTCTTTACAATAAAGCACGTCGCCGTCCATAAGTTTAAAAGCGTCATTCACCCATGTCTTATAATCCCAAATCGGAATTTCAGGCTGCAAAAAATTGCTCGAAGTAAGACCTTCAAGCCTGTAAGTCTCGATTTTGATGATTTTCATCTTCTGGTCATAATCCTTTATAGGATAGTTTCCGAGGGCAGTCTTAAACTCGCTGAAATAATACATCACCGAATCAAAAGAGAGCGACAAATTATCAAATTGTTTACGAGCCTCGCTGTCAGTGGTCAAAAGCAGGTTTTTATAATTATTCTGTCTTGCCACAATCGTACGGTAAATGTCGATACAGTTGTTGTAATTGTCAATTGTTTTGTTATAATTATCAACTATAAGCGTAACGTTTTTTTCGTATTCCTTAGCCTTTTCAAAAAGGTTGTTGACATAATCCAAAACTGTCTGCTGATCAAGTTCATCGGGCGAAGAAGTAAGATTGAAGTTTGTGTAATAAGCTTTGTTTTTCTTTACTTCCTTTTCGTCTGCGGTGATTTTGCTCTTTGCAAGTCCGAGATAAAGGTTTGTGTTGTAAATCAACTGTTTAACATACGGATAATTCAAAAAAGGGTCTTCCTCCTGCAACCAATTCCAAGAGATAACGCCCATTTGAAGGTAAGTGTTCGGAAATTCTGGGTTAACTTTCTGAAACTCCGAAAATTTCATATTAGTATGCTCTACCGGCTCTTTGCCGAGTTTATCCATAATATCCTTATATCTTAGTCTGCGCTGTGCGGACAAGTCATGGCAAACCAAGGCTAACATTACTAAAACAAAAATTTTTTTCATAATCGCTGATGTTTTTATTGATTTGAGTTTGTTGACAAAATTTTAAGTTCCACACGGCGGTTTTTCGCACGGTTTTCGTCGTTTGAGTTAGGCACGAGCGGCTGAGTTTTGCCGTAACCCTTTGAAACCAAACGCGCAGGGTCAATACCTTTACTTACGATGTAAGCGGCAACAGACGCGGCTCTCTGGTCTGAAAGTTTGTTGTTGTAATCGTCGCTACCCTTGTCGTCGGTATGGGCTGAAAGTTCGATTTCTATGCCCGTGTTCACTTTCAAAAGCGTAACAACTTTGTTCAAAGGCTCGTAACTCGAAGCATCAAGCGTAAAACTGTTGAACTCGAAGTTTACGTTTGGAATTTCGATTTTTACGTCCTCTTCCAACTTGCTGATATTTGCAATCACCATAATATCTTCGCCTTTGGCAACTATCGGAACATTGATGTCTTTTTCAAACATCGTGTAACCCGGAGCCATAATGCTGATTTTGTAATTATCACCTTTTCTTAACATAATGTCGCAATTACCATCAGTATCTGTCATAACGGAAGTCGTAAACTTAGAGGCGGTGGAAAGGTCGATAATCGTAATTTCCGTCGTGGTGTTGGGCGCAAGACCGTTGACCTTGAATTTGACTTTGCTCTTATCGGAAACAAGTTCAACGTCCCTTTCAAAAGAATCAAAAATCACAACTTGCGAGAGATCCATTTTCAAAACATAGTCCATGTACATCTCTTTCTTAATCGTAAACTCGTAGTTTTTGCCGATTGGAAGTTCCATTTTGTAACGTCCTTTTGAAAATTCTGCGGGTTTGATATTGGATTTTTTGCCGTCGGCAGTGATGACGATTTCCGAAGAAAGCGCCTCAAACATGTCCGAGTCAAAAACATTGAGTTGAAGCGAAACTTTGTTGAAAATTTTGTAGTCCTGTTTTACGGCATCGTCTTTCGGCTCGGTCTCAACGATTGCGTGAGAATATTCCGGCGAAGAAAAATCCAAAAAAACATTGGAAGGTCCCGACAGGAAAAAGTCGTATTCTCCCGTAATGCCATCACTCTTGAAAACATCAAGCACTTTCGACGAGAAGACATCTGTAACGGTAATATTTGCGCCCAAAGGTTTGCCCGTAACAAGGTCTAATGTTTTGCCGTAATACCTTGTAACTTTTGCGGGTTTAAGGTTGTCGGGAAGATTAGCCTCTGTCGGGTGGACAATTGATTTTTTCTTTAAGTCCTGACTAGCAAAATAAAGCACTTTTTTCTCAGAATCCCAAGCCGGCGAAAACTCTTCAACCTGATTGTTGATAGTGTCAACGGGGATTGGAATCACCCAAAGTTTTTCGTTGAGACGGCTGACGTAGTAGATGTCAAAACCGCCCTTTCCGCCCTCGCGTATGGAAGATATGTAAATTGTCTTGTTGTCGGGACAGACATACGGAGAAGCCTCACAACCGAGACTTACGGGCTCCGGTACGTCAACAGCCTTTTCCCATTCGCCGCCCGGCAAACGGTTGGCAAGATAAAGCGCACCGCAGCGTTTGTCTTCGCCGTCCGCCACAAGTCTCGTGAAATACAACGTGTTACCGTCAGGACTTATCGCCGGATATTGTTCGTTGGCATCAGAATTGATGTTGCTGCCAACTGATTGTTTTTCGCCCCAAACGCCGTTAACCTTTGAAATATAAAAAATATCGGTATTTTCTCCGCCTTCACCCGTTGCGGCAAAATAGATTTCGTTACCGTCGGAAGACTGCGACGGATTAAAAGGGATAACACCCGTACTTATCATAGAGTTAAGCGGGTTGTTTTCGTTGCCGGAAGAAAAAGAGCCGTTGTTTTTCTTGAAAAAAAGATATTTGAATTGTTCGTCTTTTTGAATGCCGACTATGGCAATCTGACCGTTGGCGGAAATGTTGACGGAAACCGTCTTAAAACCCTCCGGCACGGCAAACGCATTGGTATTGGTAATTTGCGCGGAGACTTCCCCCGCTGCCAACGCCAAGACCAATGACATAGTTAAAACTTTCCTTTTCATGTTTTTTTAGTATTTTTTTTATTTTTAAAATTATTCATTTTTCGGTTGCGGAACCTCGTTATGAAATTCTACAAGTCTTTGAATCGGCTTTTGAACGATAGTTGATATTGTAATGCCGTGAAAACGCGCCGCATCTTTGAGAATGTCAGCAAAATACACTGCCACCGAGCCGACAAACCCAGCGCAGTAAGTCTTCGGTCTGTCAAGTCTTATAATATTGCGGTTGAAAAACATGTCGAACTCTGTCAAAACCAAATTTCTAAGAGTCAAGTCGTTGATATGGTCATGAATAAAAGGCATAAAACTCGACAAGAAAACAGCAGGCGTGTCGCTTTTGTAAACACCGTAAATCACGTCGTCATAATTGAGCATACACTCTCTTTCAAACATTTCGCGGTATTCATCAGGGAGTTCTTTTTTGTAAATGGCGTTGATAAGGCGTTTTCCGATTGAACTTCCCGAACCTTCGTCGCCCAAAATATAACCTAAGGGAGGAATATGGTCTTGAATCTCCATATCAGTATACACACCAGCGTTACAGCCCGTTCCAAGAATACATGCTATTCCGCAGTCAGTCTTGAAGATAGCCCTTCCCGCCGCTGTTAAATCGTCAAAAGTTTCAATCTGCGAATCAGGGAAAAAATATCTCAGAGCGCCCTTTATTTTGTCGCTTGAAATTTCGTTGATGCAACCGGCACAATAAAAAAATATGTTATCTATGGATTTTGCATTTACCTCATTTGTGGTAACGGCATTTTTTATGGCGGCAAAAATGCTATCGTCCTTGCTGTGGACAGGATTGAACCCTGCTCCGGTAAAAGTTTTTACGCACTCGTTACCGTCTGAAATAGCCCAATCGCATTTTGTTGCGCCGCAGTCTGCTACTAAAAACATAATTTAACCGAATTTAAGCAATTTTAATTTCCGGCTAAATTACAAAGTTTTTTTCTCTTAGCAAAAATTTTTTTTATACAAGAATTTCGATATATTAATTTAGTATTTGCAAACAAAAAGAGACTGTCTAAAAAGGTGGAGTCAAGCCTTTTTAAACAGTCTCTCTATTATTAATTCAAAATTTCTAAAACATGATTAATTACTACAAAGAACGAACCAGCCGAACTGCAAACCGACCGTTGCGGCTGTAGTAGTCCACGATGACGCCGCCCGAACCGAAGAACAAGTCCCACGCGTTGCCTGAACCGTTCGGAGACGAAGACCAGTAACGACAATAAGAGACTCCATTATCAGGCAAGAATACCGCGCCGGCAGCCTCCAAAGTCGCCCAGTCAGCATCAATGCTTGCTGTACATCCATCAGGCAAGATAACCAAACCGTCAACACTACCGTTAACACTGTTGATTGTCCTCCATTTACGCAAAGTCGTAGCACTTTCACGCTTGCTGCTGCCGTTACCAATCAAATACTTCCACTCGTCCGCGGAAAGCGCATACCATTGATTACCGTCAATAGTCTTATTGTTCCAATTATCTATATCGTTATACGTAAATGTATTTGTATAGCCGTCCTCTGTTAACGTCCACTGGTTCGCAGCAAATTTATACTCATCTGAGTTATTGTTTTTTAACAAGTTGCCGGGGCTGAAAACAACTTTTTTGCCCTCTGCGTTGACGGTAAAGGCAAATACCGGCGGTTCGTAATCTTTGCCGTCTTTCGCAATCATCTGCCATGCAGTACCGTCATACATAAACGATTTCTTTTCTGTGCTGTTATAATAGCACCAGCCTGTTACAGGATTTTCAGGAGCGGTTTCTAATGCGCCTTTCCAAACAATGAGTGTACCGTTTTGTCCGTCTTGCGCAATCATTTGCCATGTAGTTCCGTCATACATATATGACTTCTTTTCTGTGCTGTTATAATAGCACCAGCCTTTTGCAGGTGAGGCAGGGGCTGCGGTCGAAGAACCTTTCCATACAATGATTGTTCCGTCGTTGCCGTTTTCACCGTTGGTACCATTTGTGCCGTTTTCACCGTCTTTGCCGTCTTGGACAAGGATTGACCATTTTTCGCCGTCATAAACGTAGGCTTTTTTGTCGGTCTTGTTGTAATAAGCCCAGTTGGTTTGAGGCGTTGAGGGGCTGGCTTCAAGTTCGCCTTTCCAAACAAAACTTGCACCGTCTTTGCCGTTTGTACCATTTGTACCGTCAGTGCCGTTTGTACCATCCTTGCCGTTTTGTCCGTCCGCACCTTTCTCGCCTTGCGCACCGTCTTTTGCAAGTACAAGCCAAGCACTGCCGTCATAAATAAACGACTTCTTTTCTTCGCTGTTGTAATAAGCCCAGTTGGTTTGAGGATTTAACGGAGCGGATTTTAGTTCGCCTTTCCAGACAAGTCCGAGACCGTTTTGTCCGTCTTTGCCGTCTTTACCGTCAACTCCGTCCTTGCCATCTTTACCGTCCTTGCCGTCAACTCCGTCTTTGCCGTCTTTGCCGTCAACTCCGTCTTTGCCGTCCTTGCCGTTTTGACCTTTTTGTCCGTTTTCTGACATCAACTGCCATGACGTGCCGTCAAAAATGAACGACTGACCTAATTTTGTGTCATAATAAGCCCAACCCGGTGCCGGATTTTTCGGGGCACTGTCCAATGAACCTTTCCAAATAGGAACATAGTTCACAACTTCGGTGATTTCTTCTTTTGTGCAACTCGGCACAACTGAGGCTAAAAGAATTAAGCCAAACAGAAATAAAAATGAGAATCTTTTCATAAAATTTGATTTTAAAGATTGAATAAATAGAAAAATCCCTTGCGGAGAAAATTATTATTCTCTCCACAAGGGATTTATATGGTTAATAGGCGTAAACGCCCTGTTTTTACAGATATAGTTATCGCGTTGCGTTGCGTTGCGTTGCGTTGCGTTGCGTTGCGTTGCGTTGCGTATCAAAGATACGCGATTTTATTGAGTTTTGCAAATTTTTCATATTAAGGTTGTATTATGTTTAGTTACGGTTGCAAATAAAATTCAAAAAAATGAATAGTGCAAATTTTTCAGAGTTAAAATTGGTTAAATTATTTATTGTCAAAAATTAACCGGCGCAATTCGGGGATTTGGTCAGCAGGGACTTTTAATACTTCAACTGCTTTATCGAAATCAAAACCGGCAGATATAAGGTTTTTGATACTTTCTATAAGTTGTTCGGTGCGGCCTTGTTCGCGGCCTTCGGCAAGACCTTCTTCCCTGCCTTTTGTCTCACCTTCTATAAAGCCAATTTCTTTTCCCTCTCTTAATTTTGTTGCCAACTGTCCGTAATAACTCACATAGTTATGATAACTTGAATCGTATGCCCATTGTTGTTCTCTTGTCATGTCGGAATACGATGCAAGTTTTTCCAACCGCATAAAAAGCGGACTGTCCTGTTTAAATGATAATTGTGTTTTCATTTTCGGCATGTTTGATAAGTTATATATCCATTTGTCAATGACGGTTTCACAGTCGGATTCTTTCATCTTTCTGTAAAGCGGCATTTGTATTTTCCAATATTGAAGTGCCTCAGAATCTTTGTAATGCTCTTTCGTCTCCATAAATTGGAAATGAGACAGTTTTTGCGGATGTTCTTTATCTACAAAATTCATAAAGAAAACTCCGTAAATGTTTTTCATATTGTATTTCCACGGTTCTTTTTGAAATTCACCGTTTTCGTCAACAAACTTCATATATCCTTTACTCTGCTGACGTGATGCAGCACGGGCAAGATAAAGGACTATTCTGTCAGAGAAAAAATCCTGCGGATCGTTTTGCATTTCGATGATAAACTCCTCGCCGGTGTCTGTAATGCAGTTTACGTCGTAAACAACGCGACGGATGTCCTTGTTCGCTTCATCGGCTTCACCGTCGGTAATCTTTACGCTTGCAATATGTACCTCTGGATTGTGGCTCTGAACCAAATCGTTAAGAAAACCGCGTGTTATTTCTTCATCCTTGAAAATCCGCTTAAAACCAAAATCTGTCGTCGGGTCAATATATTTCGGCGGCCAAATTATCGGTTCGTTCATCATTATGTCCATAATAGTATGATTTTTACGCAAAGATGAAAACTTTTTATGAAAAAAACAAAATATTTTTGCAAAAACGACTGCCGAATTTTTTTATACTTCAACTTTCCAATCGTCAATGTTCTTTTTCGCACTTGAAAAATTAACACCCACTTTTACTATTTTTCTGCCGTCCGCTTTAAAACGTCCGGCATAGTCCTTTTCGTTGATTTGGTCAAGGGCGGTCTGCGCATCGCTGTCCATCTTAAACTCAAAAATATAAACGTAATTTTGATTTATCAAAATGCTGTCTGCCCTGCCCTTTGACGAATGTAACTCAGAAACAACAAACTGTCCTAAAATAGTGAAAACCAAATAAATAACATTTTGAAAATCACGTTCAAGATACTTTATGTTATTGTCATTGGCATACGGCAAAGAACTATACAAGGCTTGCAGACGGGTGATGACGCCCTCAATATTTCCAGACGCAAAATCGTCCAAGAAATATGAATAGTTGAACCCCGACAGACTGTCAGGTATCTGATAAAACTCATCAACCAAACCGTTGAGAAAACTCAGTTTGATTTCGTTGTTTGGAAATCCCAAAGTATATGCACGGGTCGGGCGGTCATAACTTTTTATCGTTAAGTAACCCGAATAATAAAGCAACGCCACCAAATCCGCCTTAAACTCGTCATCTTTGTGAGATTTCAACAAGTCTTTGGGATATTTGACATCGTTTTCCAAATACCTGAAATCAAAATATGAATTATGAATCCGTTGCATCAGGATAGTCGGATTGCCGGTATCGTACCAATAATTCTGAAAATCCTCGTTTGCAAAAGCAGACAAGAGGCTTACGGGATTGAATACCTTAACTCCTTTTTCGTGAAAGAGGTATCCGTCGTACCAATGTTTAAGTTCTGCGACACATTCATCAAAACTTAATTCCTGATTGTCAGCGAGTTTCTTGATTTCAGGAGAGAAATTATCAATCAATTCTTCATGCGTAATGCCACAAATTGCCGATAATTTTTCGTTAGAAGATATGTCAAGCGGCTGATTTGCACCGCTAAAAATTGATGTCTTGGCAAATTTGGTTACACCCGCAATGAATGCAAAACGGATAAATTTGTCGGCGGATTTCAAGACGGAGAAAAAGCCCCGGAAAACTTTTTTGCTTTCTGACAGATTTTCGCTTGTGATAAGAGGATTGTCGTATTCATCAACGATGATAACGGTCTGCAAACCGGTCTTTTGATAAACGCTCTCCATATCGTATCTGAAACGGAAAGACAGTTTTTGGGCTTCGATATTATCCTCGTCCTCATTGTTTTCAGAAGCGATAAATTTTTCTTCAAATTGGATTCCGTACTCTTTTTCAAAATCTTGTAAAACGATTTTAATTTTGTCAATCAACGTCTGCGGTGTAGAATAATCACCGTCCACAAAATCAAAATATACTATCGGATATTTTATCCATTCTTTCTCCAAAGCATCAATTTTCAGACCGGCGAAACATTCTTTTTTCCCCTCAAAATATGCACGCAAGGTATTAGCAAACAAACTTTTACCGAAACGTCTCGGACGTGCAAGAAAATACGATTTAGTGCCGGAATGTGTAAGGAAATACACATAGTCGGTTTTATCGACATACAGACAGCCTACTTCTCTCAGGTTTTCAAAACTCTGAACGCCGATTGGCAATTTTCGGGATATATCGCTGAAATCTAACATAATTTTCTTTTTTCTCTGACGGCAAAGATAATTTATGTTTTTGAAAAAAGCAAAAAAACCCCCCTCCAATTTTTTATACAATTCCAAGCCCCATCACCGAAATATCGTCTCTCTGCTCTACACCACCCATAAATTCGTCAAGAGCAGTTTCCATTGCATTTTTTATAACTTTCATATCGCTATGGCAATTATCAGTGATAACTTTCATAAAACGCCGCGAGCCAAAACGCTTTCTGTCTTTGTTGTTTTGGTCAATGATACCGTCAGACGACATAAAAAACATATCGCCTCTTTTAACTACAAAAGTATGACAAGTAAAAATCTTTTCTTTCTCGTTGTTGAAACCGCCTATTGAAATTCTGTCGGCTGCTATTGTTGAAAGTTCGTCTTTTTCTTTGCTGTAATAATACAGAGGATTTTTTGCTCCTGAATATGCAACAGTCTGAATTTCACCGTTTTCGTCTACATCAAAACGACAAATTGCCATATCAAGACCGTCGTTATTTTCGGTATCTTCCTGATGTAAAGCAAGTTTTATTTCTCTGTCCAAAAGAGCAAGAATTTTGTCAGGCTCCCAAACTCCGCTACGAATTATTATATCAGTAAGCAACGTATTGCTAATCAGCGACATAAACGCACCAGGAACACCGTGTCCCGTACAATCTACGTCAGCGGCAAAAATCTTATAAAGTCCGCCGCTATCTCTTTCAATGGTTTTGAACCAGTAGAAATCGCCGCTCACGATGTCTTTCGGACGGAAAATCACCATTCCCGAAAAATACTTGTTGATGGTTTCTTCTTGAACCAAAATCGCGTCCTGAATTGTTTTTGCATAACGAATAGAACCGTTGATTGCGTTGTTTTTGGCTCTGAGTTGACCGTAGTCTCTTGCCTTGTCAATTGCAATGCTAACGTAAGAACTTATCATTCTGATATTTGCAATGTCATGGTCTGAAAAATAGTTTTCCTTGAAAGAACCAACTACCAAAACACCGTTAGCCTTGCTACCTTCAATAAGCGGCAAAAGACATATTGAACCAAAAAGTTTTCCGTCTTTGCTTTTGAAGAAAGATTTTCCGCACTCCTCGCCTTTTAAAAAGACATCAGAGTTTGAAGTATAACACTGAATTTCCGCGTATGAGGTTTCGCGACACGGCACAGCAGTCTCTGTAACCACCTTTCCCGAAATAAAACCAAACTTAAATTCCAACGAATTGATTCCCGAACTAAAAATTCCGGTCGTAAACAAGTCGACCCTAAGAATCTGAGTTAAGTGATTGTAAGCCATTATAACAATATTCGTCATATCAAACGAAGAGGTGATTTGACGGCTCATATTGTTTAAGACCATAATATTTTTGAGTGATTTTTCGATTTCTTCGTTACGCTCCGAAATTTCTTTTCGCGACAATTCAAGTTCTTCGTTTTTGCTGATAAGTTCGTCTCTATGAAGTTCAATTTCCTGAGACTGTCTAAGAATTTCTTCTTTCTGCGCCGTAAGTTCGTCATTTGCCTTAACGAGTTCTTCGGTGCGCGATTTCACCATTTCTTCAAGTTCTTTCTGACTTTCTTTCAACCGTCTTGTTCTATACCAATAAATTAAAAGCACAAAGAACACAACAGACAAAACTTCAAGCGTATAAAACCACCACGTTTTGTAAAAATGCGGGTGAATAAGAATCTTCAACGGTCTGATGTCAGAAACACTTCCGTCGGCATTCTGACATTTCACCTGAAAAATATAAAATCCCGCATCAAGGTTAGTAAAAGTGATTTCATGGCGCGAACCGATGTCAATCCAATCTTTGTCGTAACCGTCCAAATAGTAGAAATAACGGTTGCCGGCCTCGTTGACAAAATTCAGCGAGGTAAACTCTATTGTAAATGTGCTTTGGTCTGCGCTGAGTTCTATACCTTCGGTTGCCTCCGGTGCTTTTTTTAGCGGCGAATTTTCGTCCATCGGCGTAACCCTGTTATAGTTAATCATCAAACCAGTTATCATCGGCATAGGAAGTTGAAGGTTGTCGCTGATTTCTTCGGGATTAAAATACACAAAACCGTTGGCAACACCAAAAAACATCGTGCCTTCGGGGTCGCAATACGCACCCCTCAACGAAAAGTTTTCGCTCAAAAGTCCGTCCGAAGAAAGATAAGTGCGGACTACTTTTAACTTCTCCGTATCAAATTTTGCAATGCCTTTTGCCGTAGAAATCCAAAGCAACCCCGTTTTTTTGTCTTCCAAAACACCTTTCATATCATCACTCAAAAAGCCGCTTCCGCAATCCACAATGCGGCGGAATTTTCCGGTGTTAATATCAAAAAGATTGAGCCCGTAACTCGTGCCAACCCAAATTCTGTCTTTTGAGTCCACAAAAATATCAGCAACCCAATTATGACTTATCGTAGTAGTATCTTCCACGTCGCACTCATAATTCTTAAACTCGTTGTTTTCTACATCGTAAACCGAAATACCCTGATACGAGCCG
>JAEEGL014209376.1_pt1 | contig 17564 bp, 12 predicted proteins | sample 9134231 | NCBI WGS metagenome assembly JAEEGL01 (sample SAMN16246548, study PRJNA631951) | gut metagenome | biome: gut microbiome; feature: rumen; material: fiber-attached | host: Bos | place: Iran: Karaj | collected 2018-10 | reverse complement strand
TAGGAATTGATTATTCTATAAAAATTTCATCTATTGAATCACAATTAAATTTTGAAATATTATTTTTTGAATGAATTTTAATCTTTTGAAGAAATTTATGTATAATTATGTTTCATATTTTTTTTAAACCAAAAATTAAAAAAATATACTTATTCTTATTATTTATAAATTATTTATTAATTTAATCATATCTAAAAATAATTATTATATTAAAGAAAAAAAATTTATAATTTTATTAATTTATGAATATATTCTAAAAATAAAGTATCTAATTTTTAAAAAATGAGAAAGCAAGATAAAAATCTATTTTTGAATTATAATTTTGACTGTAATTCTATAAAAAACTTTAAAGAATTAAAACGAAAAAATTTAATCCGAAAATATTTATCTTATGATAATGATAATGAAAATAAAAAAATCCAGAAAAAATTATTTCAAGGATATTTTTCTATGGAAAAAAATGAAGTTCAAAAGGATAATGATTATCTTTTGAATAAACAAATTTTAAATACATCTAAATCTCATAAAAGTGTATGTATAAGTAATTTTGAACACTTAAAAAAATATATATATATTAAAGATATTATCAAAGTTGAAAGAATAAAAATAGAAATTATGAAAATTAAAGAAAAATTTATAAATAGAATGAATAACCTTTGAAAAAAAATTATCTTTTATTATTACTTTAAAATAATAGCAATATAAATATAATAAAGTAAATATATATTTTATGTAATTTAATAAGTTATCATTATTTATTATTTGTTTATTGTAAAATATAAGGTCAATCACGATTTGAATATTCAAAAAAAATATTCTTTTATATATTTAGTTTATTAAACAATAAATTAAAAATTATTTGAAAAATAAATAATTTAAATTTTGTTTTCACTCATTCAGATATTTTAATTTATTATTTTAATTAATAAAAAAAAAATGAAAACAAATTCATTAGAAAGAAACTGTCAAAATAAATTAAAAATTGATGCAAAAATAGTATCAACAAAGTTAAAGATAAATAATGGTATTCTATCCAGCAATTATATACTTTATATAATAAAAGTTATTACTCCATATAATAAATGGTATATTCAAAAAAGATATTCGGATTTTGAAAAATTAAATAATTCATTAACTAAATATTTTGATTTAAACAAATTATTTCCTCCAAAAAGATTTTTTAAAAACAGTGAATTAATAATTCAAGAAAGGACAAAAAAATTTAATGAATATCTTTATTTTTTATTAAAAAATTATGATATTTTAAAAAATCAAGAATTAATAGAATTTTTTAAAATAAAAAAAGAAATAATAGATTTATATATAAAGAATTCATCCATGATATTAAATGAATATGGAAGAGAAAAGAATAATTTTTTAAGTAGAAGTTTTAGCTCATTTAATATAAATTCTCTTCAATTAAACAATGATAATTATTTTCTTTTATTTGAAGATTTTAAAATTTCTTCAGAAGAAATAAAAGATAAAACTCAAATAACGAAATTTGTTATTGAAGAATTTTTAAGAAATTTAGATTCTCAAATAGAAAACATGGGAGAAATAGTAAAAACGTTTTTAGCTTATTTACGTTATAATAATAAATGGAAAAAATTATTAAAAGAAGAAATTATAAAATTATTTATTGGAGGAAATTTAAATAATTATGAAGATAAAGATTATGATTTAACTATAAATTATTCTTCTGAAGAAACTCAAAATTCTACTTTTGTTTCTTTTATGGAAAATAAAAGTTTAATTAATCCTATTTATGTAAATGGATTATTTTTTCATATTGGTAATTTTAAACAAAATTATTTAGGAAGTATTTCTTGTTTAAATTTACTTTTTGAATTATTAGCTCTTGAAAAAAATCCTGATGGGGAATTTTATAGAAAAATATTTAGAAATTGTAAATTCGAACATTTTCAATTAATGAATTTAATAGAATTAAGTCAACTTAAAAATTATTTGAAAGAAAATATTTGTTTTGAAATTATGAGAATTTATTTTAATATAAATGATGATAATATAGATAAAAATTTATATAATATTTATGGAAATGATAAATTATTTATAAATAGATTTGAAAATTGGAATAAAAAACAATATCAATAATTTATATTTTTTTTGATATTTTTATATTTTAATTAACTTTTTGTACATATCATTAATAAATTAAATAAAATGATTAAAAAAAATATAAATCAAGGAAATTAATATTATTTTTTATTAAATAAAAGAAAATAGAATTTAAATAAACCATAAAAAAAAATTGTGCTACATCTTTTTTTTGTTCTTAAAAAAAATATATAAATCTTTTTGAATTTTTAATTAAAATAGATATAATTTAATAAAATTTTAGATACATTATAATTGATATTTGTAATAATTAATCAAAATAAAGAAAATAAATATTTTATCATTATTTAGATTATATAATTTAAAATATACCTTATTTATATATATATCTTATATTTTAAATAGCATAATGACATTTTATCAACAAATAAGAAAATATTATAAGGATCAAATCCCAAAGAAACTAAAAGATTTAGATGAAAAATCCCCATTTGAGGATGTTGAATTCCCCGATGGTGGTGATATTATAGGTTGGAGAAGATTATCAGAAATAAAAAAGGAAAATAAAAAATATGATTTATTTGACCAATATACAGATTGTTGTTCATTTAAACAAGGAAATATAAATGATTGTTATATCATAAATGTTATGTCATCATTATCAAATTTTAGTGAATTAATAACACAACTTATTTATCCTGATTATTTAAATGATGAAGGATATTATGAAATATGTTTATTTTTTGATGGAAATTGGCAAAAAGTAATTATTGATGATAAAATTCCATATGAAAACAATAAATTTCTTTATGCTAGTCCTTCTAATAATTATTATGGATTATTTATATGTCTTTTTGAAAAAGCTATTGCTAAAATTCATGGAGGATATAGTAAAATTGATTTTGGAGTTTCTTCTAAAATTTATAAAATGTTAACAGGTTTTAATACAGGACAATTAGAAAAGCCAGAAATTATTAAAAATGAGAAGTTATTTGATGACCTTATTGATTATTTAAAAACAGGATATTTAATTTCGATGATTGGAAATTTAAAAGAAAATAAGGGTAAACATGCTTATTCTTTATTAAGGGCTTTTAATTATAATTATATTGAATCAGGCAAAAAATATCAAAGGAAATTATTAACAATTAGAAATCCTTGGGGAAAAAATAAAATAAAAAATCTAAATACAGAAACAAAAAGAAAAAGGAAGGTATTTTTCAATAATAAAATAATTAATAATGAATTTAAAGATTTTGAAAATACTGATGACGACGGTTTAGCTATTGTGGAATATGATTATTTAAAAACATTACAAAATTTAAAACAATTCACTTTATGTTATACAATGTTTGGTTCAAAAATTCATCCATTTTATTTTGATCCATCTAATCTTAAAGAACTTAAGAGAGAATATGGTGAACTTGGATTTTATTTTAAATTAAAAATTACCAAATTAATAAATATAGAAATTGTTACAAGTGCATCAAATGAATTATCAAAACAAAAAATACCAGAAATTACAATTGAAATACATCAATTTTTAAATATATTAAGTGAAAAAAAAATTGATTATAAACCTCTTTTAGAATTAGATTCTGGTGAATATTTAGTTATAATTAATTATAAAAATGACAAAAAACCTAGAAATTTAAGAGTATTATTTTGTTCAAAATTTAAATTTAAAATTGATTTTATAGACTGTGAAGCATTAAGTGAAAAAAAAAAAAATCTAAGAGAGATATATAAAAGAAAAATTAATAATAATAATAAAAAATACAAAGAAAAAATATATCGTTATGGGCATAATTTAATGATAAAAAAGAAATTTTACGATGATTTAATTGATATAATGGTAAAAGAAACAAAGTGTCAATTACCTATAAACTCAAAAGGTTATTATATTGATCTTTCTCAAACAAATGAAGTTAGATATTTTCTTAAAATACATAAATATTCTCAAAAAAAATATATTGCTTCTAAAAATAAAAAAAATTCAAAAAATTTAATTTATTTTGGATATGATTATAAAGAAGGAAAAGTTTATGGAAAAGGAAAAATATATAAATTTGGTTATTTAGTTTTTGAAGGAAATATAAAAGGTAATTCAATTATTGAAGGTACTGTTAAATTTGAAGAAAATGGACAAAATTTTTTTCAAATTCAAACTCCTTATCATGAACATCCTTTATTATATATACAATTTAAAAGAACACAATATTTATGTAATCATTGTGGAAAAGAAATAAAAAATGATAGTTCTTATTATTGCACTCTATGTGATTTTAATATATGTGATGAATGTGAAAAAAGAATAAGTGATATTTTAACAAAAATTCAAGAAGAAGAAAAAAAAAAAATTCCTAAAAAAAGATACTATACAAAAGAACCCAAAAGTGAAAATGGTCAATTCATGGAAATTTTAGAAGAAAATGAGAGACACAACCAAAAACTCAAGAAAAAAAAAAAAAATGAAGAAGAAAAAAAAAAAGATAACAAAGATGAAGAAACAGAAGAAGAAGAAGAAGATGATGATGAAAGTATAGATTCTGATTTAGATATAGAAGAAATAAATAAGACTATAGAAAAATATAATCTAGAATTAGAAAATATTAAAGAAGAAAAAAATCAAATAGAATCAAATACAACAAATATTAATTCAATTCAAACAAAATATCACGAACATCCTTTAATACATTGTTATAGTGAAAGAAGTGATGTTGGATTTAATTGTAATATATGTGAAAAATATTATAATGATGAAAAGTATAAAAAAGATTATTCCTATAATTGCTCTCTTTGTATATTTGATATATGTAATTCTTGTTTTACACAAACTCCAAAAGGAAAAGAGTTCCAATTAACAACTATTTTACATGAACATCCTTTAACTATTTGTTATCTTAATGATGAAATAAATAATGAACAAAAATGTTTTTATTGTGATAATAATATTGAAACAAATAATTATTATTGTACTGTCTGTAATATTTTCATTTGTTTAAATTGTTCTACTAAAGAGAAAATTGATAACAAAAAAGAAGTAAAATTACCTAAAAATGGATTTGATTTTCAAAAAAAAATATCTGAACATGAACATTATTTAACACTAGTTGCGACTGTAAGAGGAGAAGATCAAAATTCATATAAATGTGACATATGTGGAATTGATTATAATATTAATGAAGAATGTTATTATTGCTCATTGTGTGATTATTCTTGTTGTAAAATTTGCTTAGAATCACGTATTGCAAATGATTTTAAAGAAATAGAAAATAATTTAGATGATAATAAAGAAAATGAGAATGAGAATGAAAATTTGAATTTGAATGAGAATATGGAGGAGGAGGAACAAGAGATGCAACAGTTACAAAATAATGATGAAATTCAACCTTCACCGAATGAGATGTAGGAACCGAATACTTATTTTGAGAAGGATTTTTCATAAAAAATAAATTTTATGATTCATTCTGAATAAAATTAATTTTTTATTTAAAGATCATCATCATCATCATCATCATCATCTCTTCTTTTTCTTTTTTGTTTTTTCTTTTTCTCTTTTATATCTTTTAGATCTTTTTTACTTTTTTTACTTAATTCTTTTTTTTCTTTTTTCTCTTTTTTCTTTTCATCTTTTTTACTTTTTTTTTTTTTTTTTTCGATTTCTTTTTGTTTTTTTTTATCACTTGACATTTTTCTTTTTTTTTCAGCAGAACCATATTTTTCATAAATTTTTTTTTCAATTTCTCTTTTTAAAATTCTAGTAGCAAATCTTTTAATTCTATCTTCATCAATATCTTCATTATTTAAAGGTTTAAGATTACATTCGGCTGTACCATATTTAAAAATAATTTTTTTTTTCTTTTTTTTTCCTGCAACTCCAATAACAGCAAATTCTCCTTTTGCATTTCCACCTTTATTTATATTATAATTTACATTAACATTTTTTTTTTTCACTTTTTTTTCTTCTAAATCTGCATTTTTTGCCCATTTTTTTATTTCTGAAGGAATTTCTAATTTATCTATTTCTTTCTTGTAACTTTCATCATTCTCATCTACTAATTTTACTACTAATTTTTCAATTGAGTTTACTTTTAGATTTGATATTACATCTTCTTTTTTTAATGAAAATGTTATTACTATTAAGAAAAGAAAAATTATGCAAGATTTCATTTTTTATATATTTTTTTATTTATCTTTTTTTTTAATTATTATTCAGGTAATTTCAATTTTTTATTTCTTTTTTTAGAATTTTTTAAATAGTTTAATTATTTAATTGTATTTAATTTTTTTATAAATTTAAAACATTTAATTAAAAATAAAACCAAAATTGCAAAAATTATAATTTAATGAATAGGCCAAAATTTATATCAAATTCTAAAGAAAAAAATAAAAATGAATTAGCCCTTTCAACAATATCAAATGAGTTAAATAAAATAAAAAATATTTCAAAAATAAATTATACTACAAATCATCCTCTTCTTCATTTAAATCCCTCAAATAAATCATCAGCTCAAAATATATTTAATAACAATAAAAAAGAAAATAAAGATTTTCAAAAAAAAATAAATCATACTTTATTTAATAACATATCATTATATGATGGATTATCAAATAAATTAAAAAAGACAAATATTAAAAAAATGAATCCTTCAAATTCTTTAAAATTATTTAAAAACAATAGTAAAACAAATATTTTTAATGATTTACATACTCAACCAAATATTAATTTAAGAACAAAAAGTGTTTCTCATTCTCCTCATAATGAAAAAAAATTACATTCTTCTCTTTCAAATAATAATTTTAATAATAATACTTTAATTCCAAAATCTAATATTGATAGAATTAATTTTAATAAAATGAAAAAAGAGAATGAAAATTATAAAAAAGAAATTCAAAATTTAAATGATAAAATTAAAATTCAAAATGAAAAAATAAAAACTTTAGATAATAATTTAGAAATATCATATCAAAATATTAATAATATTAAATCAAGATTATTTAAATTAAAAGATCAAAATTCGAATTTACAAAATGAAAATAAAAATTTAAAAAAATCAAATATTCAATTTCAAAAAGAAATTAAAATAATGCAAGAAAAAGAGTTAAAATTAATGAAAGTATTATATTTAATAAAAGAAAGAGGAATAAATATAGAAGATATATTAAATGAAGTAATAGATATGAATTCTGAAGGAAATTTAATGACAACAAATAGAAGTGATTATTCTAATTTTACTGTATATTTTAATGATAAAATTAAAATGAATGATATTATGGAAAGTAAAGAAGCAAAAAAAATTCCTTTAATGGATTTTAGTAAAGTTCCTACTTATAGACCTGATTCTGATTCTGAAGAAGAAGAAAATGAAGATTATGAAAATAATAACCATATATTTAATATTCAAGAAGGAATGAAATTTAATAAAATTAATTTCACTAATAATAATGAGGATAATAAAGGATGGTTAAGTAAATAAAAAAAATAAATAATATTTTAATAAATAATTATATAAATATAAACATAAAAAAAACAGAAAAAAAAATATAAAAAAAAATAAACAATATGACAAAAATTTCAATGATAATCATAACATTAATATTAATAATAACTCAAATATCAAATAAAAAATTAAGAATAAAAAAGGGTAAATGTAAAGAATTTGGTGAAGATTGTGGAATATTTACAGGAATATGTTGTGGAAATTTTAAATGTAAAGATTTTAGATGCCAAATGGAAGGAGCAAAAGATATAATGAAATGGGCACCTGATGGTGATAAATGTAATTTTTGGCATATTTGCAGAAAAGGTTATGAATGTCATGAACATAGATGTTTAGAAATTGCTATTTAAAAATAAAATTTTTTTGGTTATTTTTTATATTTATTTTTCATTTTTTTTAAATAAAAAAAATAGTGATAAAAAAACTTTATTTAAAAAATGACTGGTTTAAATTGATGAAAATATTAATCCTGAAGATAAATTTTTCCTTTAAAATTCACAGAAAAAAATTACCTTAAAATATTAAAACATATAAAATAAGTTTAAACTTTAAACAATTGATTAAAAATAAAATTATTTACTAGTATTAATCCCGAATTTCGTGTTAGAGAAAATTATTTTATTCCAGATATTATTATTATGTTTTATATCATAAATAATCATTTTACTGAAAAAGAAATTATATAAATATCTTTTTATTAATTTGGAAAAAGACTTATGATTTTGATTTAAAAAAAAATTTAGCTTGAATTTATCTTTTTTATTATAATTATTTGGTTGTATTAAGAATAGAACAATTGAAAGAAATTAAAAAAATATCTCTAAAATATATAATTCATATTATAACTGATATCATATTAATAGAAGATTATTTTCTATAATAATTCCTAATTAAAAACTCTTATTTCATTATTTTTTTTAAATCACATCATAATAGTTTTTATGCAATAAATTACATTTGAAATCTACTAATAACGTGATGAAAAACCTGAATTTATATATAAATTATTCATTTTACTCGTTTATAATGTTTTTAATTTATTAAAATTACTTTTACATTGTTTTTAAATAATTTAATTCTTTATTATTATTTTTTAAATTATTCAAAATGATATTATATTATTTTACAGTATTAATAGTATGTGTATTTGATTCATAATGAAATATAGAAAACATTCTAATCAACAAAAAATATTAAATTTTTATTATTTTTATTAAATATTTTATTTTGACTAAGTTTTTATTTTCATTATTTTATATCTTTTTAATTACAGAAATTTTCATTTTTGTTAATTCTGATTCTATTCTATTTTTTAAGGTCTATAAAATTCTTTTTATAAATAAAATAAATAAAGAAAGTATGATATTTAAGGTCCTTTCCCTCTTTAAATATCTTCTTAATTTAGATTTATTCTAGACTAATAATTTCAAATATAACAATTACTTTTTGATTTTTTTAGATTTCTTTCTACAATTATAAAAAAGATTTTTGGTACTGCTAAGAGGAAATTGAAAATGAGAATTATTGTTTATATACATGGATTTTATTAACTTTATTAACATATATTTCTTAATCTGGAAAAAGGATATAAAGTCGATATTTATTAAAAATATAGATGACAATATTTTCCTTTTATTAGTTTTTATATTTTGAAATTCAAGATTTTTAAATTGCAATCAATAAATATTTGAGTTTTTTGAAGTATTGATAAATATTAAAACTTATTTTTACCTTATTACGATAATTACTGAAATAAAATATAAACTCAAATGTATTTCCACTTTGTTTGTTATAAAAGAAAATTTTATATCTTTATATAATATATATAATTTTTATTATTCAACTTTTAATTTCATTTAATATTTCCATTTTTATTTCTTAAATCCATATTTATATTTTCCTTGTAATAAAACGGTTAATTTTATTGTGTTAAAAATCCATTTAGATTTTTTAAAATTAAATAATATAAAATCCGTCTTTTAATATTCATTAAAATAGAAAAGATGTAGAAAACGATAATTATGTATTAAAAAAAAATAATAAAAAAAACGAAATACAGCAATAATATCATTTATTATAATTAGTTTATTAAGAAAAAATGTTTTTACTTATTATTTATTTTTAATTTATTCTATAATCTATTTTAAGATGAAAGAATTTTTAATTTTTTGGAAAAATTATTTTTCCCAATTTATATTATAATAATGATGTTGATTCTTCTTTAAATATAATTTCACTTTAATTTTTTTTTCTTTCTTTAAAAAAGAAAATATTATATGATTAATTATTAATTTATATTTACTTTTCTAATTTATATGATAATATTTAATGTTTTTATTAATATACTATGAAATAAATTCAACTATAATTTTTTTAAGAGGATTTTCTTGTATACATTAAATTTTAACACCATCATTCAGTTATATTTACTGTATATATATATATATTATCTATGAAAAAATAAATCATTATATAAAAATAAATAATTTTTTACCTAAATAACAACAAAAATTATTGAAAACATCAACAATAATTAATAAGCAATAAATGACAATTAAATAAAACGGTAAATTTAAAATGAAATAATAATTTAATCGAATTTTAAAAAGTTATTTATATGTATTGAATAAAAATAGTTAAATAAAATTATTTGTGAAAAGTTTTGAAAATTTTAAATATTTTAATTAAAATAAATGGAAAATAATTTCTTGAAAATAAACTTATGCAAAATGCATTTAGATTTTCTTCCTAGAAAATGTGGATATTGTAAACTTCCAAAATGTGTAATGTATGGATTAACTTTAGACTATATTCCAATTGATATATATGAAGAAATGTACTTTAAAGGTTGGACAAGATGTGGAGATCTTTTTTATAAAACTACTTATGAAAGAACATGTTGTAAATTATATCAACCTAGAGTAAATATAAATGATTTTAAAATCTCAAAAGAACAAAAAAAAGTAATGAAAAGATTTCGAAAATATTTAAGTGGAAAATATGAAGAAAATAAACTTAAACAGAAAGAAAAAAAAATTGAAGAAAAAAATGAAGATAAGTATAAATTCGAAATATCTCAAAAAATCAAAGATTATATAAATTCAAAATTGTATTTAAAAATATTGAAAAAATATATGAAAGAAGTAAATGAAGATAAATTGGAATTGTTTTTTAATAAAATAAAAGAATCAAAAGTAAGAAGAATTACAAATAAAAATTATAATTCAGATTATTCTTATGATTTTATTTTCATAATTAAAAATATTTTAATTTCCAAAAAAAAAGAAAATAATGAAATCAATATAGATATAAAAAATATTCTAAAAGAATTGTATAATAATTTCATAGAATTTTATCAACCAATAAATGAAGATATTTCTTTTTGTGAAGAAACAGGACATATTAATTTTAAAATAAAAAATCAGGAAGAATACAAAAATTATATAAAATCAAATAAAACAATATTAAAAGAAAAAAAGGAAAAAAAAATAGAAAATAAAAGTAATCCCACTGAAAAATATAAATTAGATTATTTTTCAGAATTAATTGAAGAACCAGAAATAAATTTACCTTTAAAACATATTTATTCTTTTGAAATAACAGATAAAGTTTCAGTATCAGGTGAAAATGATGAAAAATTTATTCTTTATAAAAAATACCAAAAAGCAATACATAAAGAGGATGTTACCCCAAATATATATAATAAAAATTGGGGAAAAACAATATTACAAAAAGATAAAATAATATTAAAACCAAATGATTTAAATAGCAAAGTAAAACATCCAGAAATATATCCAAATTATTATGGAACATATAATTTTATTCATAGAATAGATGGTAAAATAATAGCAGTTACTGTAAATGACATTCTTCCTAATTCTTTCTTAAGTGTATATTGTTATTATGACCCTGATTATTCATTTCTTAATTTAGGAGTATTTACTGCAATAAGAGAAATAGAATATATGAAAAGTTTCAAACAATTAATTAATAATAATTTAACTTATTATAGTATGGAAGAAATTTGTCCTACTTGTCAAAAATCAAAATATAAAGTAAATTTTAAACCTTTTGAAATTATGGACCATTATACTGGAAAATATGTTTATTTAAATGATAATTTAAAACAATTAATTGAAGATGGTGAGTGTCATCATTTAATTGAAAATGTTCAAAATCCCGAATATGAATTTTTTAATGATATTGAAAAAGAAAATATTTATTGGAATTTATTAATAGAAGTTAAAAGTTTAGGGGATTTTCAATATTTAGATGATTTTTGTCATTTATATTTAGATGAAATAAACAAAAAAATGATAATGAAAAATTTTAGAAGATTTTTAGATATAATTGATAAAAAATCTTTTGATAAATGTAGATTTTATTACGAAGAAACATTAAATTTTTTATAATTATAAATTTAACATATAAAAATCAATTTTATCTTTAATATATTTTTTAAATAAAAATAAAGTAGATAAAAAATATATTCTTTTTAAAAATATAATAAAAATTTAATTGACATTTTATTATCTTATAGTATTATTAATATATTAATTATTCCCTTAAAGAGTACATAAACAAAATTAAAAATTAATTGATTTTTTGAGTTAATAAATTATTAAGATATTATAATTATTGAAATTAACCATTCTTATTTAAATTTTTAATATTAAATTATTTCAATGATTATTTACAGAAAAGTAATTATTAATAATGTGATAATTTTTGAATATTATTTTGATGATTATTCAATTATAAAATATTTTAAAATTAAATATGATATAAATTTACATTTAAATTTAAGTCAAATTAAAAATTTCATTTTAATTTTAAAAAAATAATTTATAGATAAATATTAAAAAAACATTTATTTCAAAAAATAAATTAAAAGTATAGCATTATTCTAATTTTTTCCAACATTTTTTTTCTAATCATTAATCAAAATGAATCGTTGATTCATAAAAATCATTTAATATATTAATATTTTTCTTTGTTTTTAATAAATTTGTAGGAATATAAGTTTCAGGAATTTTATTTTTTGAAAATCGATTTTGTTCAAATTCAACTAATGCATATAAAATATTATTTTTTTCTCTAATATTTATTATTCTTTTTATTTCATTGTTTAAAATTAATTCTTTTAATTTTTGATTTGAATAAAATTTTGAATCCCATTCATTTAAAATAATAATTCCTTCTTCTTCTAATATTTTCTTAGACTTTTCATATTCTAATATTTTTTCATCACAATTTAATAAATTCTCAATTGGTTCCCATGTTGATTGAGAATAATCATATCCTTTCCATTTTACAAAATAATATATTTTATTTTCTTTTTTTTTTTTTTCTAGAATTTTTTCAACTTCAAATTCACTAGTGTTCATTTTTTTTTTTGAGTTAAATTAGATAATTTTTTGAATTATTAATAAAATAATCTTTTAATATGAAAATTTATTTTTAATTCAATTTTTCATCATAATAATTAAATATAATTGTTTGACTCCAAAATAAAACAACAATTAAATATGTTTTTGAGTTTTTAATAAATTTAGATTTAACTAACACAAAATTTTAAATCATTCTTTTATTAAATTACAATAATATAAAAAAATATAAATGAATTTAATTGCAATTATATACCAATTTTTATAATTAATTTTAAATATAAAAAAGAAAAAAAAATTAAAAGTTGTATACTAGGTGAAATTTGGTTAATTGATTTATAATTTTTAAATAAAACTTACATTATTCAGAAAATAAGTAAAATAAATTATTTAATGATAATCTTATTTTAAAGAATAAATAAATTAATAATTATATTCAATCTATTTTCATTGAAATATTGAATAATTTATAAAAAATCAAATATGATTGTCAAAAATAGAATATTTTAATTAATTTTAAATCTTTAAATAGAAAATATGAAATTTAAGATTAAGTTAAAAATGTTTAATTTAAAGACAAAAACAATAAAAAAATGAAGGATATAGAAAAATTGTTTTATGATTCTCAGATACTTTGTCATTTACAATTTACAGTAAATAACTAAGTAAAAGGAATTGTCATTTTCAATATTACTTATAATTATTATTTTTCATTGAATATAAAACAAATAATTCATGAGAATGTAAATGAAATATTATATTCATTATCAATACATATTTTTATTCAATTGTCTATTTTTATTTTTTCTTTCTATCCTTTTAAAAATTTATTTAAAAATTTAACAATAATTATTTTAAAAAAAAATTTTTTTATTTTGTTTAATGAAAAAAAAAGGAATAATATATATATTAATATTATTTTCAATTAATATATTAAATTTTCAAATGTTAAATCATTATCTATATCTTTTTGATTTTTTTTATCTTCTGATTTGCTTCTATAATCATTTGAATTTGTATGTATTATATTAACTTTTCTTCTAGGTAAATATAAAACTTTATTCATTTTTTTATTAATTTTTTCTCTTAATTTATTTATTTTTTCTCTTTCATTTTGTAAATTACTTCTATTTAAACTTTTTCTATTTTCAATTTCTATTTTATTTTTAATATCAGAAATAAAATTTCTATTTTTTTCATTCAAATTAAAATAATTTAATTTAGTGATTATTGATATTATAATTTGTTCTAAAATTTTTATACAAAATAAAACAGTATCTTGCTTTTTTCCATTATATAAAAATTTTTCTGATTTTGAAGAAAGAGTAATATAAAAATTTTGACAATGATATTCTTTTTCAACATTTATTGGTAATTTCATTATAATTGAAAATAATTTATTACCTATTTTATTTTTAAATAATGACTGACATTTAATTGAACCAATTTTATTTAAAGTATTTTTTAATTTAATATTTTCATTTTTTACATTTATTAATTTATTTTCACATTTTTTTATTTGATACAATAAATTATTATTTGTTAATTTTTCATCAAATAAAAAACTTTTTTTTTCATTTTTTAACTCTTCTAATTCTTTCATTTGTTCATTATGATAATTAAATAAATTAATTAAATCAATTTTTATTTTTTGAATATCATAATTATATTCTTCTAAAGAAGTATAAATTAAAGGAGGAGGTTTTTTAGAATCTTTTGTGATTAAAGTTTTTATTTTTTCACTTCCAAAATTTTTATCTATTGCAACAGAAGTTCTTTTTTTAATTAAAGTATTTTTTCTCTTAAAATTTTTATTAAAAGACTTTCTTACTATATTAACAGAACCTTTTGACATAAATTTTTTCTTTTCTTGAGGTAAAAAATTATCAAGTTGATAAAGATCTATAATATCTTTTGGTAAATCCTGAACTTGAGTAACTTTATATTTAACAAATAATAAGAAATTTCTATAATTTTCTCCTTTTATTATTTCTAATTTTGTATTTTCAATTTGATTATTTAATTTCTTCACTAAGTTTTTTATTTTTGCCTCTTGTAATATTATTTTCTTTAATATTTGCTTTTCTTTATCTAATTCTTTTGATAAAAATTTGCAATATTTAATTAATTGATTCATATATTTGATGAATAAATCTTTCATATAATGAATTTGTACTATTTTATATTCTATATCTTCAATTTCTGTTTTTTGTTTTTCTAAAGCATTTTCTTTTTCTCTTCTTAAAGTTTTTAATAAAAATTTTGCATTTCTCCCATATTTTATTTTTAATTTAAAATCTGATAAACTTTCTTCTCTTCGACTAAAATTATCATACATTTTAAAATTTTTTGTTTTTATTTGTATAAAACTTCTTTTTGATAAAGATTTGTATCTTTCTGAAATGTCTTCATTATCTAATAAATTATCATTATTTAATATTTTTGTTAAAAAAATTTGATTTTTAGATGTTTCTGTTAATAAATATTTATCTTTTTCTAGTAATTTTTTTTTCAAAAAAATTTTATGATAATTTTTTAATGATATTTTCTTGTGTTTATTAAATTTTTTAGTATTAGATAATGTTGATAATGTTACTCTTTTTTGAAGAAATGATGATGTAGAATAAAAACTTGAACTAGTTTTATTTATTAGTGAAAAAACGAAATTTTCTTTATTCAAATTCATTTATTTAATAATAATATTATCATTTTTCTATATATTAATTTATTTTTTTTGAAATAAATAGTAAAATAAATAAAGAAATAAAAACTTTTTAGAAAGATATTTATGGATAAGATACTATTATAATATATTTATACTTTTTAAATAGCGTTTAATCATATTTTTATTTAAGAAATTTTATATAATTTTTATCAAGTTTTTGTATTTTTGTTTTAATTTATAAAACATTCTTTTTCCATCTTAATTTGAAAAATTAATTTTCTACACAAAAAATTAAAGAACAATATGTTTAACTCATTATTAATAATACAATTTTTTTGAATCAAGAGAAATTCTTCAGTCTTAATTGATTGATAACTATATTATTTTGAATTTTATTGATTTTTCCTTGATTTTATTTAACAAAGAATCTTGTTAAACATATTTTTTTAATAATTTTGTATATTATTGTCTTTTAAAATATATTTCAAATAATTTTATTGAGTCTTATATACTTTATCCTAGATAATTATTTAATGTTTATGGATTCAATTTTTTTTTTTTTAATTGAATTATTTTATGAGTAATATATATTTTTTCTAATTTTTTACATTTTTTAAGAAAAGCATTGTTTAAGATTTTTATGAAAAATAGAAAAAATTCTGAAAATTAACTTATTAAACATTGATTTTAAAAAACCGAGTCTTAATTTAATTTATGTTTTAAATATAATTTTTTTAATATTTTTATTTAAAAAATGAATAATGAAGAAAAAAACGATGAAATTACTTATAAATATATGCTTTCAAAACTAAATTTAATTTCAAAAAATATTTGGAAAAAAAAAGTAATGGGATATGGATTCCTTTTAGGATTAAATGGGTTATTTTTTACATCTATCCTTCAACAAATGAATTTAATTTCAATATTATCATCTTTATTTTTAATTTATATTATTACTTCAATTATAATAGCTAAATTAAACAAATTTGAAGAAGAGTAAATAATATTATTTAATTTATTTAGTAATATTGAGCATGAAATTATTCCTAAAGATTATGTTTATGACTTTATTAGAATTATAATGTTAATCAAAGAAAAATATAGTAAAACTTTAAGTGAAAGTTCTAAAATTGAAGAAACAAATGATTCATTTATAAAATTATTGATTTTATACTTTTCATTTTCCATTGTCGATTATTTAGGAGATACTTTTATTTTATGGTTTTGTTTAAATTTGTTAATTCTTTATTATCCTTTAAATAAAAATTATCCAAATTTCATTTTTTTATTTATTAATAATGGAAAAAATGTTTTCAATAATTTTATTATGATGATAAATAATTCAATACCTAAATATGAAGGAGAAGAGGATAAATAAATTTTATTTAATTTTTAAAAACCATATTAAATTTCATCATTAAAATAAATTAGATATATTTTTAATTTAGTAATTTTTTTAAAAAATAATTATTTTATTTAAAAATCATAAAATACAGTATATTACATTTAATTATATTGCTATTATTGTGTATTTTTCTGTTTTCAATTGAAAGTTTGGTAAATTTAAATTATTTTTGTTGAACAACTTTTTTAAATTGAAGATTAGAAATTATTCCTTCAATTGTAATTTTTATATTAAAATAATTTAATTATATCAATATATTTAAACTAATTATGAACCAATTCTTATTGAAAATTCCAATAATGTAAAATTCAAATTTATAAGAAATGTTCTTCAAGTTGATAATAAATATCATTAATATTTAATATAAGCTTTAAATTTACATAAATAAAAAATAATGAAAAAGAAACACTATAAACTCTATTTATTTAAAATATTTTTTATACTATTACTTTTTTTTTTATTTATGGTATTTGTAATTTTTATTTTGGGGATGGGGATTGGGGATTGGGGATTGGGGATTGGGG
>JAEEGL012831909.1_pt1 | contig 17564 bp, 10 predicted proteins | sample 9134231 | NCBI WGS metagenome assembly JAEEGL01 (sample SAMN16246548, study PRJNA631951) | gut metagenome | biome: gut microbiome; feature: rumen; material: fiber-attached | host: Bos | place: Iran: Karaj | collected 2018-10 | reverse complement strand
GTTAAAACATTAGATTTTATGACAGCTAATTTTTCACATATACCATATGAAGTTTTAGAGATTATTTCTAAAAGAATAGTTAATGAAGTTAAAAATATAAATAGAGTAGTTTATGATATTACATCTAAACCACCGGCAACTATTGAATGGGAATAAAAAAATAGTAGCAATACTATTTTTTTTATTGTATAATTAAATTAGGTGATAATATGGAAAATGCAAAGAAACAAACAAGATTAATGATAATAGGTTTTGCTATTTTAGTAATAGGATTAATTGGTATTACTTATGCATTTTTTAATTATACAAGAACAGGTTCTAGTAATGTTATTAAAGTTGGTAGAATAACATTTAATTCTAATCAAACAAATACTATTACATTGTTAGATGTATTTCCAATTGATAAAACTGATGTCAATTCATCTAATCAAGTAGGAACAGCAACTATTAATATAACTGGAGATACAACATATAATGATGGTATAGAGTATTTACTTTCGGTATCTGGATTAACTAATACGGTAAATAGTAAACGAATACCTATTGATGTAGTAGTAACTGCAAATAATGTTGGAACAAGTGATGATGATTATTTTACTAATCGAGGTGGAGATAGTTCAATATATAAAGTATTAAAAGAAGAAACTATTTCCAATAATCAAGAATTATTAGTAGGTTATATTACTAAAGGAAGTACAGGAATAAATGGCACAGTTACTATTAAAGCTTATTTAGATAAAGATAAAATAGCTATAACAGATACATATGATGGTAATGAAACAGATAATATGGGAACTACTACTGATTGGGTAAATAAAAGAGTAACTTTAACAACAGAGGAATGGAATAGTTTACAAACAAATGGAATAAGTTTTCAAGTAAAAGTTGAAGCTAATGAAGGAATATGGGTAGAAAACCCTAGTTTAGGTTATAAAATAGTTAAAAGAAGTATTTCTAATTACACAGGACCAGCTAGTGATATAGTATTTACTGATACTATGGATACTACTGATACAGAGGATGATGTAATATATTTTTCTGGAACAGAAGAACATATCGATAATAATTATGTTTGGTATTCAGGCAAACTATGGAGAATAGTGGCAATATATCCAGATGGTACAATGAAAATGATTACAGATAATAGTATTACAGCTATGCCTTGGGGTGAAAGTAATGATTTTGGAACAACTTGGTTATTTCAATGGTTAAATGAAGATTTTTATGACACATTATATAATGCGAATAATATTGTAAAAACAGACAGTGTATGGAATTATTCATCTATTACATCTAGTATACCTCCAAGACCAGAAACTATTTCACCACAAAGGACTGTATCTGCACCAGTTGGTATGATTAATTACTATGAATATTATAGAGCATATCAAAATTCAAGTGATCAAGATAACTATTTAAATAGAAATTTTTATTGGTGGCTTATGTCAACATATTCAACGAACTATGTTTATGATGTTTATCAATATGGATATGTATCAAGTTATCGTTATTATGATACTAGTACCAGTGGTGTTCGTCCATCTATTGTTATTAAAAATACTGTCGAATTTACTGGAGAAGGAACAAAAACTAATCCATATAAAATAGTTGGTGATAAAGAAAATCCAACTAATAATACAACTCTTTTAAATAGTCGTTCTTCTGGAGAATATGTTACATTTGATAATGATTTGTATCGTATTGTTGATGTAGAAGAGGGGATAACAAAATTAACAAAAGTTGATTTTATTAAAAATGGTAATAATGCTATTACAAAACATTTTGCTAGTACAGCTGTTTATGGAAAAACTACTAATACACAAACAGATGATTATTGGGATTATTACTTGAATAATACATGGTACAATAATATATCAACTACATATAGAAATATGTTAGTAAATGGAACTTATTATTTAGGATATATTACAACGAACTTTAAAACTACAATATGTAAAGATTTATCACTAAGTTCTGTAACTACTAAAACTTGTAATAGATATACAAGTAATGATGCAGATATGACGTTTACTGGTAAAGTAGGTTTACCAAGAGTAGGTGATATGTTCTCATCACAAATAATGTTTGATGGTATGCCAGATAATTTATTTTGGACTTTAACACGAAAATATGATGATCAATTAGTTACTATAGATGATAGTTACCATAGGATTATACCAGCAGTAAATGGTTATAGTGGAGTACGTCCATCAATCACATTGAAATCAACAATTAAAATAACTAATGGAACTGGTATGGAAAATGATCCATTTGAAATAAGTGAATAGAAGCTTCGGCTTCTTTTTTCTTTAAAAAGTAATTTACAAAAATATTATTATGTTATAAGATAAGGTTTAAGGGAGAGTAGTATGCCAGAATTACCTGAAGTAGAAACTGTTAAAAATGAATTAAAAAAGAAATTATTAAAGAAAAGAATTAATGATATTAAGATTTTTTATGATGGAATAATTGCTACCAATTTAAATGATTTTAAAAAGAACATTGTTAATGAAGAAATAATAGATATTACAAGACGAGGAAAGTTTTTAATATTTGAACTATCTAATTATTATTTAGTAAGTCATTTAAGAATGGAAGGTAAATATTTTATAAAAAACATTAATGATGAAATAAGTAAACATGATCATGTTATATTTTATTTTAATGATTTTACTTTAAGATATAATGATACTCGAAAATTTGGTAAGATGTATTTAGTTACTAAAGATAAACTATATACTGATACACCACTATCTAAATTAGGTTTAGAACCATGGGATAAAGAATTAAATAATAAATATTTAAAAGATAAATTTAATTGTAATATTGCAATTAAAACATTATTATTAGATCAATCTATTATTTCAGGTATTGGTAATATCTACGCAGATGAAATACTATTTTTAAGTAAAATAAATCCTAGTAAAAAAGGAAAAGAATTAAATAATAAAGAATTAGATAATATAATTACTTATACACAAAAAGTATTAGAACAAGGTATTAAAAATAAGGGAACTACTATTCATAGTTTTTCTTCTTTAGGTGAAGTCGGACATAATCAAGATAGTTTATTAGTTCATACTAAAGAAGGATGTCCTTGTACTATTTGTGGAACTATTATAAAGAAAACTAGAGTTAATGGACGTGGTACATATTATTGTCCAAAGTGCCAGAAAGGAGACTAATGTATTTAAAAGGAACATTTAGAAAAATAATATACAACCGAGATAATTATTACGTTGGTTTAATTAAAGTAAAAGATAATGATATTGATCCAAGTTTAAATGATAAAACTATTACTTTTACAGGATATTTTAGTGAAATAAATATTGATGACATTCTTGTTTTAAATGGTGAATTTACAAAGCATAATAAATATGGTGATCAATTTCTTGCTAATAGTTATGAAGTAGTATTACCAGAAGAAAAAGATGGTATTGTTACTTTTCTTTCTAGTGATATGTTTAAGGGAATTGGTGAGGCTAAAGCGAAGAAAATCTATGATACTTTAGGAGATAAAACTATTGATATTATTATTCATGAACCAGAGAAGTTAAATGGTATAAAAGGTTTAACTAAGAAAAATGTAGAAATACTACACGAAAAGTTATTAGAGTATGAAGATAGTATTGATACCATAATTAAACTTAATGAATATGGTTTTAGTAATAAAGATTCCAGTAGTTTATATAATAAATATAAAGCTAAAGTATTAGAAATTATTGATAATAATATATATGATTTAGTAGATGAAGAATTTAACTATAAAAAGATAGATATGTTAGCTTTAAAACATGGTTATAAACATATGGATAAAAGAAGAATTAAAGCAACTATTCTATATGTCTTTGATGAAGTAATTAATGCGATTGGTGATACATATTTAGTTTATAATGAAATATATAGTTATTTAAATAGAGCAATACTATCTAATGTAGATTTTGAACTATTTGAAGAATGTATTAATGAGTTAAAAGAAGAAGAAAAACTAATTTTAGATAGTGATAAATACTATATTAAAAAGATGTATGAAGCCGAAAAAAACATTTGTAAAAGATTAGTTTATTTAAATAATCAAAAAGAAGAAAATATAAAAAAATTAAATGTTGCAGTAGACTCTATTAGTAATGGTAATTATATTACTTTTAATACTAAACAACAAGAAGCTATTACTAATGCATTTAAGTATCACTTAGAGATTATTACAGGTGGACCAGGAACTGGTAAAACTACTATTATCAAATCCATTGTAAATACATATAAAGAATTATATAAAAAGAGTAGTTTAGAAATAGCTAATGAAGTTACATTACTAGCACCAACTGGAAGAGCAGCCAAGCGAATTACTGAAACTGTTGGTATTAAAGCAAGTACTATTCATAGATTCTTAAAATGGAATAGAGAAACAAATAAATTTAAAGTTAATGAACATAATAAAGTTGATACTAGATTAGTTATTATAGATGAAGCTAGTATGATTGATACATACTTGTTTGATAGTTTATTAAAAGGATTATTTTATGATACTAAGATTATTTTAGTAGGTGATTATAATCAATTACCTAGTGTTGGTAGTGGTCAGATACTAAAAGATTTAATTGAAAGTAATATGTTTAATGTTGTAGAACTTAGTGAATTATATCGACAAGAAGAAAATAGTAATATAATAACTTTTGCTTATGACATTAATTCTGGTATATACAATAATAGTATCTTTAATAAAGAAGATGATTTAACTTTTATCGAGTGTGATAGTTATAATCTAATCGATAAATTTAGTGAAATTTGTTATTCTTATCAAGATTTTAATCCAAGTGAATTAATTATTTTAGCTCCAATGTATAAAACAGTTAATGGAATAGATAACTTAAATTTAATAGCAAGAGAAATATTTAATCCTAGTGATGATACTAAAGAAGAAATATTAATAGGGGACGTGAAATATCGTGAATTTGATAAAGTAATAGAACTTGTTAATATGCCAGATGATGATGTTTATAATGGTGATATAGGTATTATTTGTGAGATAGATAAACAAGAAATGTCAGTATACGTTGATTATGATGGTAATATTGTTAAATATAACAAGAGTAATTTCTCGAACTTTAGATTAGGTTACGTTACTAGTATTCATAAGAGTCAAGGAAGTGAATTTAAAGTAGTTATTATGATTATCCTGAATGAATATAATCGTATGTTATATCGAAAACTATTATATACAGGTGTAACAAGAGCTAAAAAGAATTTATATATTCTTGGTGAAGAAAAAGCAATTGAAAGAGCTATCGACAATAATATTATTAATGATCGCAAAACAACTCTTTTAGAAATGGTTAAAAAAAGTTATGAAAAAAAGAGTATAGAAAATATAAAATAAGGAAGACTTGTTCTTCCTTTTTTCTTTATTTATGATATAATTATTATTGTAAGATAGGTGATAATATGTTTTTTCGAAATAGTTTTGATGAATATAAAGATGATTACAAAGTAATTAATCATTTAAGATGTTTATCTATTGATATGATTGATAATGCTAAATCAGGTCATCCTGGTATATGTTTAGGGGCAGCTACTATTCTTTACACTTTATATGCAAAGCATTTATCATTTAATAGAGAAAATCCTAATTGGTATAATCGTGATAGGTTTGTTTTATCAGCTGGTCATGGTGCACCACTTTTTTATAGTATGTTATATATGTTAGGAGTATTATCCCTTGATGATATAAAAAATCTGAGACAACTTGGTAGTATTACTCCAGGTCATCCAGAAATAACAACACCTTTTGTTGATATGTCGACAGGTCCTCTTGGACAAGGTATTGCATCGAGTGTTGGTATGGCTATTGCTGAAAGATACTTAAATAATACTTATTCTAGAAGTTTAATTAGTCATTATACATATGTTTTATGTGGTGATGGTGATTTAGAAGAGGGTATTAGTTATGAAGCCTTATCTTTAGCTAGTAGACTTAAACTTAATAAATTAATTATTTTATATGATAGTAATAGTATTACTTTAGATGGTAAGTTATCAATGTCTAGTACAGAAGATGTTATAACAAGATTTAAAGCTTTAAATTTTAATATTTTGGTCGTTGATGGAGAAAGTATTAAAGAAATAGATTATGCAATAACTCGTGCTAAAGAATCTACTATGCCAACAATTATTATATGTAAAACAATAATTGGTAAGTATTCAGAGAATGAAGGTAGTAATACTGTTCATGGTAAACCTTTAACTAAAGAAGATATTAAATCTATTAAAGAAAAATTAAATATGTATGAAAGTCCATTTACAATTAGTAATGAGTCAGTTGAATATTTCAAAAATATGATTGATAAAAGAATGTATTTAGTACTTCGTGAATGGGAAAGAAAATATAATAATTTAAGAGAAGAAGAAAAAGAAAAAATAGATAAATTATTTAATTTAGATTGTACTTATAATTTAGGTAATTTAGATTTTGAATATGAAAATTTATCCTTAAGAGATATTTCTGGTAATATTTTAAATGCTATTTCGAAAGAATTCCCTTTATTAATGGGTGGTAGCGCAGATTTATCTAGTTCATGTAAAACAAGATTAAAAGAATCTAAAGATTTTGATCCAAATAGTTATGATGGTAGAAATATTAATTTTGGTATAAGAGAACATGCAATGGGAGCTATTATTAATGGTATGGCTTTATCAGGACTTCGTGCTTTTGGTAGCACATTCTTAGTATTTTCTGATTACTTAAAACCAGCTATTAGAATGAGTGCAATTATGAATTTACCAGTACTTTATATTTTTACTCATGATTCTATTACGGTTGGAGAAGATGGTACAACACATGAACCAATTGAACAATTAGCTTCTCTAGAGCTAATACCTAATTTATATGTATATCGTCCATATGATGTTAATGAATTATTAGCTAGTTTCCGTGATATATTAAATAATAAAAAACCTAGTGTATTAGTTTTACCTAGAGATAATAAAGGTATTAGTGAATTAACTAAGAATAATAGAATAGAAGATGGAGCTTATATCTTAAAAGAAGAAGAAACAAAAGATTATGTTACTCTTATATCTAATGGTGAAGAACTTGGTTTAACTATTAAAGTTAGTGAAAGTTTAAATGCTTTAGGTTATGATACAAGAGTAGTAAGTATTCCATGTATGCAAAATTATCTTGATAAAGATTTAAAATTAATTCCTGGTAAAAGAACGATTGGTATTACTTATGGAGTAAGTGATTATTTCTATCGATTTACTAAAAATGTTATTGGAATTAATGAATTTGGTCAAAGTGCTAAAAAAGATGATTTATTAGATTACTTTGGATTTACTGAAGAAAAGATAATTAGTAAAATACAAGAATTAGTAGGTGATAAATATGAGAAATAAAAATGGTTTTACATTAGTTGAATTATTAGCTGTTATTGTTATTCTTGGATTAATAGCAGGTGTTGGAGTATTAGCATATACCTCAATTATAGATAGTAGTAAAATTAAAGTATATGAATCATATGAACATACTATGCATGCAGAAACAATGGAATTATTAGGTAAACACGTAGAATTACTACCCAAAAAAAATAAAACAAAAAGATTTTCTTTAACGGATATTAAAATTGAACCAATTAATAATCCAAGAAATAAATCAGATAAATGTACATCAAGTTATGTTGATGTTACAAGGAAAGTAGTTAATGGTGTTGATACATTTACTTATAAAGTATGTTTAATATGTAATGACTATAATAAAAATGGTAGTCAATGTAAGACGTTTGAGAATTAGGTATGAATACAGATATTAAGAATACTAAATCTAATAAAAATATATTAGTTGGTGTAATGATAGTAATTATTATTACACTTTTTCTAGTATTCTATTTTTCTAATAATACATCTTCAAAAGATAATTATGTTATTACTTTAAAAGGTAATAAGTATATTGTGTTAACTACTGAAGAAACATATACTGAACCTGGTTTTGAAGCTAAAAAAAATAATGAAGATGTTACAAACTCTGTAAAAGTAACTAATGAAATAAAAAATACACCAGGTGTATATCGAATAATATATCAAATAGGGGATTACTATGAATATCGTTATGTTGAAATAAAGAAAGCCATTGATCCAACATTAGAAATTATTTTAGAATTAAGTAATGATAAAAAAACTAACGAAGATGTAATTATTAATGTAACAGTTAATGGTGAAACATTTAGCACATTAACATTACCAGATAAAAGTATAGTTAATACTAATACAACAAGTTTTGTAGTTAAAGAAAATGGTGTATATACATTTGAAGCAATAAATGATCGAAATGAAACATTTACTAAAGAAATATCTATTGATAATATTGATAAAATAGCTCCTACTGGTACATGTACAGCAACTCTTACTAATAGTAATACGGTAATTAATGTTGAAGTAAGTGATAATGATAAAGTAACATATTCATATTATGATAATGGTAATTTAATAGCTACTACTGATAATAATAGTTATACTATTACTACTAAATCATCTGATAAAATAAAAGTTACTTTAGAAGATGAAGTACTTAATAAAACAGATATTGCTTGTCAAATAATAGATAAAAGATATTATGAGCAAGTTAAACCAAGTTCGAGTGAAAAAATAGTTTTTCATGGCGAATCTGATACATTTAAAACATATATAGTTAATCGTAGTAGTTATTATTTAACTTATATATGGGTAAAAGATGCATATACACAACTTAATAAAATGGATTCACCAGAATATGGAAAGAATTTATATCAACCAAAGAAATTATTAGAAAAAGCTCGTGATAAATATAATTTAAAAAATAAAATAATGGTTGGATTTAATGCAAGTGGATTCTATTTAAAAGGTACTTTTGATGCAGCGTCTGTAAAGGCATATCCAGCTTATGATAAAACAAGTGTGGGAACTTTAGTTATAACTGATGGTAAAGTAGTTCGTAATGCTTATTCTCATGCTGTTAAAACATGGTTTACTGTTGGTGTTAATAAAGATAATCAATTATTAGTATTTGAAGATACAAAAAGTGCTGACGCGAGTGCTAAAAAAGCTTGGTCTGAAAAAGTAATAAATTCTGGTATTAGAAATACTTTCTCTTTCTCAGCACCACTTATGGAAAATGGGAAAAAAACAGGTATTACTACTAGTATGCCAGGTGGTTTTACTGATAAAAAAGGATTACAAATAATATGCCAGATTAATGATAATAATTTTCTATTATTTACATCCAAGAATGAAACTAGAAATAAAGCTATCGATGAATTTACTAAATTAGGTTGTAAAACAGCCATGAACTTAGATGGTGGAGGTTCAGTAGCTTTATTCTATAAAGATAAAAATAGTGATAACATAGTAAATGTTCTTGGTGGTGCTAGAGCATTACCAGAAGCAGGTTATTTTACTGAGTAAAAAGCTATAAATTATAGCTTTTTTTATGTACAAATTTGTTTGTAAAAATGTTTAATTTGTCTATTAATTATGATATAATTTATAATGAGGTAAGATATGAAGTTAGACACATTAAATGAAGAACAAAGAGAAGCCGTTGAATACTTAAATGGACCACTATTAGTATTAGCTGGAGCAGGTAGTGGTAAAACTAAAGTATTAACGACAAGAATAGCTAATTTAATAGATAAAGGAATTAATCCATGGAATATATTAGCAATTACTTTTACAAATAAAGCAGCAGCTGAAATGAAAAGTAGAGTAGTAAAATTAGTTGGTGGTGAAGCCAATAGTATGCAAATATCTACTTTCCATTCATTTGGATTAAGACTTATTCGTGAAAATAATAGTTTATTAGGACTTGATAATAATTTTGCTATTTTTGATGTAGAAGATAGTATAACAGCTATTAAAAGAGTATTAAGAAGACTTGATATAGATAGTACTAAATATACTCCAAAATCATTTCATAATAAAATTAGTAGTTTAAAAAATGAATTAATAACTAGTTCTGGTTACACTAAATACGCTAGAGATGAATTTGAGAATATGGTCGTAAAAGTGTATGAAGAATACGAAAAAGAGAAGTTAAATGATAATGCGGTTGATTTTGATGACTTATTAGTATTACCAATTAAGTTATTTAGAGAAAATAAAAATATTTTAGAAAAATATCAAGAAAGATTTAAATATATCTTAATTGATGAGTATCAAGATACTAATGAAGCTCAATATGTATTAACTAAATTACTTGCAAGTCGTTATCAAAATATTTGTGTTGTAGGTGACTCTGATCAAGCTATTTATGGTTTTAGGGGAGCTAATTTTAAAAATATATTAAATTTTGAAAAAGATTATAAATTGTGTAAAACAATTATTTTAAAAAAGAATTATCGTAGTACAAAGATTATTCTTGATGCCGCTAATTCAGTTATTAAAAATAATAAATTACGTCATGAAAAAGAATTAGAATCAGTCAAGGGTGAAGGTGACAAAGTAATTTATTATCGAGCTAAAAATGGACTTGATGAGATTAACTTTGTAGCTAATGAAATAGATAAATTAAAAAAAGATGTATCACTTGATGAAATAGTTGTTTTATATCGAACAAATGCACAGTCAAGGCTTTTTGAAGAAGAATTCTTAAAACGAGGTATTCCATACAGAATAATTGGAGCAATTAACTTTTATGCAAGGCGTGAAATAAAAGATTTGATGGCTTATTTGAAAGTAATTAATAATCCACGTGATGCCATTAGTTTATTACGTTCAATTAATACACCAAAACGAGGTATTGGTAATAAAACTATTGAAGATATTATTATTCGTAGTAATGAACAAGGAATTAGTTTGTTTGATGCAATAGATTCTGGTAAAGCCCTTGCTTTTAAAAATATAATACTTGAATTACAAGAAGCTAGTAATCACCTTAGTTTAACAGAATTAGTTGATTTAGTTCTTGATAAATCTGGACTAAAATCAGAATTAGAAAAAGAAAATAGTGTTGAAGCGGAAACAAGATTAGAAAACTTAGAAGAATTTAAATCTATTACTAAATCTTTTGAAGATAAATATGGTTTGATTTCTTTACCTGATTTTCTTTATGAAGTTAGTCTTATTAGTGATAATACTGAAGTAACTGATTCTAGTAATAGAGTTACTCTTATGACTATTCATTCTGTTAAAGGATTAGAGTTTGATAATGTCTTTATTACTGGACTTGAAGAAGGGTTATTTCCTCATATGAATGCTATGAATTCAAGTGCCGAAATTGAAGAAGAAAGAAGACTATGTTATGTTGCAATAACACGTGCTCGTGAAAGACTATATATAACTAACTCAAGAAGTAGAATATTATATGGATCAGAACAAGTTAATCCAGTAAGTAGATTTGTTGATGAAATAGATAGTGATTTACTTGATATAGTTAATAAAGAAGAAACTAGTTTTATTAAGAAAACTGATGAACCAAAGAAAACATTATTATTAAGTGATGATGAATGTGATTATCAAGCAAATGAATATGTTTATCATGATATATTTGGTACAGGAAAGGTTATAAGTGTTGAAAAAAGTATTATTAAAGTAGCTTTTAAAATGCCTTATGGTATTAAGACTTTAATGAAAAATCATCCAAGTTTACACAAAATAAATGAATAGGAGAATATATGGAAGAGAGGTTGAAAAGTATTCTTGAAAGTAATGCTGATTTAGAAGAATATTTTAATGAATTTAATTCAAATTCTGAATTTTTATATCATTATTTTATTCAAAATCCCGAAAGAATACTTAGTAATAATTATTTATTTCATAGTGATAAATTATCTGCTAATGATTTAATTAAATTAGCAGAGTTTGTTATACAAAAAAATAGTAATGATGAAATACTTAGTAAAGTATTTGACTCTCTTTCTAGAAATGCATGGAAAGATGAAATAGAAATCTATATTCAAAAGATTTTTAAATATATTGATGAAGGTCAAATTGATATTGAGAAAATAAATGATTATTTAAAAGGTAGATATTATAAAAATAATCCAATGAAAGCTGTTGCTATTGATATTAATAATATTGCTCATCTTGGTAAAGTTAATAATGAAGAATTTCAATATATTGTTGAGTTAGCTAAAAATAGTAATTATGTTTTTAGTCATAATGATGGGTCTTTCCTTCGTGAAAATGTATATGAAAATAGTGATAACTTTATTTATTTTGTAAATAATTCTAAATATGATGAATATATAGCTGGTGAATTACAAAGACGTTTTCTTAATTTTTCAAAAGAAGAATTACATGATATGTTTAAAAGATGTAATAACGAATATATGAAACAAAAGATTTTAGAAAAGTATAATCATAATAATTATGATATTAATTCTATTATTAAAGAAGAAAGAATATATCTAATTTATAATCAAAACAAAGAACAAGTTCTTGATTTCTTAGAAGTATTAAAAAGTAATAATATTCAAAGTGATATAGTTATTCAAATGCCAAGAGTTGATTTAGAATTTATTGATGAGGCTGAAAAAATAATTGGTGATAAGTTAAGGATTTCACCAATGCTAAATCAAAATAGAAATAATATTATATCATTAGATAAAGTTGATGCAACATTGCCCGATTATGATGTGGATTATATTAGACAAAGCGAACAAAAACTTGATATGTATGCTAAGACAGTTTTAGATCAATTAGATCGTGATGGTGATTTAAAAAGTTTATCACCACTTGAAAAATTTGCTGCTGCATACTTAATCGTTACAAAGTTTGCACCATATAAACATGAAAATAATACTGATACTGCTGATACATCAAGAGCTGTTTATGAATTTATTAATAAAGATGGTGATATAAAAATAGTTTGTGCTGGTTATGCAAATTTATTATTAGAATTATTACATCGAATGGGATTTACTGGTATTACATATTGGAGTGTAGCTGGTGAAAATAAAGATAATACTATGGATGATCACGCAAGAATTATGATTCACTTAGTTGACCCTAAATATGGAATAGATGGTATTTATATGTCTGATCCAACATGGGATAGTGATACTTTAAATAATACTAGATTTAGGCATATGTTAATGTCTCATGATGAATTATTAAAAATAGATCCAAATGATGTTACATTAAAAGGATTACATGCAGATGATGATGTTGAGATAGGTAATAAACTTGGTGTAGATAATGCCCATGAATTATTCCGTAAACCAATACCAAGAGAAGCATTAATAAAAGCTTATTTAGCCCTAGAACATTTCTTAGATCGTAATATGAAAATGACTAGTGAATATACAAAATTAGAATATAACGAAATGGCTAAGAAAATGGGATTTAAAGAAGAAATGCAAGATTTATCATTTGATGAGTTAATAAGAATGCCATATAAAGATATGATGACATTACTAGAAATGGATGAAGAAAAAAAATTAGATTTTATGATTGAATTAAAAAATAAAATGTCAGATTATTTTACAAATAAAGGAATAACAATTCCATTTAAAACAGCTTTAACATATATATTTGTTCCTTTTGATAAAGAATCAGAGTTATATAATGAAATATTAGCTACTAATAAATATGAATTTGATGATGGAAAAATATCTAGATTTATTATTCATAAATTTGATGAATTATCCATATTTGATTCATTACCAATAATTGAACAAAAATTGTTTGAATATCAAGAATTATTAGAAAAATTAACTAATAATATGGGGGAAAATCGTAATAGGAGGTAGACATGCATCAAAAATACTTAACTATTGATGAAATTAAAGAAGTTCTAAGTAATAATCCATTACCTGAAAATTTTGGCGAATTATCAAGCGAAGAACAAGAAAAGTATTTCACAATAATTGAAGATGTTTTTAATACACTTGAAATAAATGGACCATTTAGTATTGATGAAGTATTTAAATTAGTTGGTGAATATACTATCAAGTTAGAAATAAAAGATGAAAAATCATTTACTCTTCGATATCTTGATATTATGATTAAGTTAATTGATAGATTACAAAATGATATTCTTAATGCTTTAAATAATGGATTAATAGCTGATGATAAATTCTGTGATTTAGTTAATAATATTGTTCCTCCAGATAGAGAAGTACAGGGAGTAATATTTAAATATGATGAAATATTTGAATTGATTGTTACTCAAAATGCTGAGTTTTTAAAATATTATAAAGGATATGGAATAGAGTTTTATGAAATGATGTTAGATAATGGATATCCAATAGCTGATGTTATTTCAAAGATTAATGTACTTACTAATGAAGAAAGTAAACGAAGAACTTTACAAGTATATAAATTAGCTATTGAAAAAGGTTATCCAATTGATGAAATAATTAATAGTTTTGGTAAATTAATGTATGATACAAAATTAGAAGTAATTATTATGTTACTTAAGGATTATCCAGATCAAATGTTTGATATTATTACACAAAATATCTTATTAATCCGTGATGTAGCTAATTATTTTATTAAGAATAATGATTGTAATAATGAATTGTTTGTTAAACTATGTCCACGTTTACAAGCACATCATCGAAAACAAATAGTTGATAAATTACAAACATTAGATAATCTAACTATTGAAACTATAAACGCTTTATATAGAAAAGGTGTTCTAAGTTATAATAGATATGATTCAGCATTTATAAAAGTAGCTGTTAAAGATAATGAAGCCTTTAGGTTTTATAAAGGAAGATCACTTACACCAGAAATATGCCAATTTATGTATTCAGATGATTATCCAATAGATGAAGCATTTGTTGAAAAATTAAAAGCAACTATTCATGATGATGAATTATATTCGATTGTATTTAAGAAAGTAATAGCTAAAAATGTTGATTATGTTAAATACTATATGGGATATGATTATGATATATATAAAATAGCTATTAAAAATGGTTTTGATGTTAGTAAAGAATTATTAATTAATGTATTATTGCATGATAATACTTTAACTGAAGAAGATCTAAATGATTTATTTAGTAGGTTAGGTGTTAAACCATTTAATCATACGGCTTTAGGAAGATTCCGTGGTGATAAGAAAAAATTAATTGATTCCTTTGATAAACTAGATTATTTCTTAGAGTTATTAAATATCGATCGTGAATCATTTATTCAATATGCTTTTGCTAGTAGTTATAATTGGTTAGATTCAATACTAGATATAATTGATAACAATGAAATATATGATTTTATTAGTGTAAAAAAATGTTTCTTTGAAAAATACTATAATTTAAATAATGATTCAGTTGGTGTTTTAATAATTAAAAGTTTTATCGATATTATTAAAAACTATCATAATTATCCAGATTTATGTAAACAAATAGTTAGTGGTAATTTAACTCCTGAGGATTATGCTAATTTAAGAACATTATTTGATAACCCTAATATTATTAGAGATCAAAATGATGAAATAATTAATGAAATAGAAGATTTAAAATATATTGATAATATTATCTTTAAAAATTATGAATTAGAAATAAAACAAGCTATTGAAAGTAATAATCTTGATAGAATTAAAAATATAATATGTAAGTTATTATTTAATGTTAATTATAGTGATATTAAAAATAAACTTAATATGTATGGAACAGTTAAAGATTTAAGACAATTATTATTTAATAATCGTAATAATCGAGAAATGGCTAATAGTATATTAGAGATGATGGTATATATATCAATGATGGAAGATATTGTTGATTGTGATGATATAGAAAATTTAAAAGGTATTCTAAATAAAGTAATTAATAATAAAGATATTTATAAAATGTGTCAAAAGTGTAATAGTTTATTTAAGAGTTTTGATGATAAAATGAATAATCTTTATGCTAGAGAAATGAATGCTAACTTAACTGATTTAACTAATATACCAAGAGAATTAATCGATCAAGCTATGACTAGTAAATATGGTGTAGAAGTAATTGATTTAACTGATCGAAAGTATTGTTTATTAGAACATGTTAAAAGTCAACATGAAACAGTAGAATCATTAGTAAATGGTACTGCTTCTGGTAGACAATTATTTATTTGTTTATCACTAGGAAGTAATCGTAATCAAAGATTATATGGTAATGCTAGATCAATTATCTTTGGATGTTGTTCTTTTAAAGAAGATTTATTTATTAATAGTTCAATTACTAATATGAGTAGTAATGGTTATATAAGAGAATATAGTTATGAAGTTGATTTAAGCAGTAATAGTAGTTTAAAAGAACGTGGTGCAATAGAAACTAGTTCAGCTTTAGAAGGATATAATTCAGAAGTACTATGTTATCGTGAAGGATTAAAGTTTGATTATATTATTTTACCTGGTGGAAGAGAACCAACTGATGAAGAATTAGAAATAGCTAGAACATATCACTTGAAATTTGTCAAAGTTCAAGCACTAAACAACACTATTGAAAATCCAAAAGATATTAGAGAAGTATCACAAGAAGAATATAATCATCAACGTGGTAATGATGAAACTATTGATCAAGAGTTAACTGCATTACAAAGATTATTTAGACAAAGTAGAGCAAATAAACCAAGAAAAATAGCTATCTTTACTGATTCACATGGTTTATTTGAACCAACATTAGCTATTCTTGAAGATGCAAGACGTAGTGGTATTAGTGAAATATATTCATTAGGTGATAATATAGGAACAGGACCTAATCCAAGAGAAGTAATGGATTTATTAGAAATATACGGTGTTAAGTCATTAAAGGGTAATCATGAAATATATGCATCAGGTGAATTATCAAGAGTATATGATCATTTAAGACAAACTGGTGCCGAAGAAGAAGCTTTAAGAAATGGTACTTGGACAAGAAGTAAATTAACTAAAGAACAAATGGAAAAAATTAAGTCATTACCGGATGATTTAGTGGTAACTATTGGTGGTAAAAAAGTATTATTATCCCATTATATAAAAGATGATAATACGGAGGTTACAAGAGAAATACCAGAAGATATTGATGATATATTCCAAGGTCATATTCATTTTGAAAGTGAAAAAGAAAATGTTCATACGGTAAGAGGAGCTGGTATTGGAGGAGAATCAGGTACAGCAAGATATGTTGTATTAACTGAAAAACCAGATGGAGGATATGATATCGAAGTTAGAACTGTAAATTTCAATACAAAGAATACGCAATATGATATAATAGAAAGTGATATGGCTGATAGAGATAAATCCAAGATTAGTAGTTGGGTAGGAGGTAGATCTCGATGAATGATAATAACAATTTAACCAAAGAAGATTTGCAAATGTTAAGAGAATTAATTAATAATTTAGATGAAAAAGGTGAAATATTTAAATTATCATCAGCTATGATTGATGCAAATGAAAAATTTATGGAACAAGAAAAAAATAAAAGTTTAAATTTAAAAGAAGGAGAGAGAAAAATATGAAAAAAGATTTAACTTTAGTAATTTTAGCTGCTGGAATGGGTAGTAGATTTGGAGGACTTAAACAAGTAGAACCAATTGGACCAAATGGAGAATTTATTATTGATTACTCTATTTATGATGCAATTCAAGCTGGTTTTACAAAAGTAGTTTTCTTAATTAAAGATGAAATCTATGAT
>JAEEGL016751559.1_pt1 | contig 17565 bp, 12 predicted proteins | sample 9134231 | NCBI WGS metagenome assembly JAEEGL01 (sample SAMN16246548, study PRJNA631951) | gut metagenome | biome: gut microbiome; feature: rumen; material: fiber-attached | host: Bos | place: Iran: Karaj | collected 2018-10 | reverse complement strand
GTCCGACTATCGGAGCTCCACTCTTCGTCTGTATGATAAGATGCGCCCAATAGGTATTATAACCTCTAGATGTTTTCTTGTTTGGTCGGTAGAACCGTCTGAATACAGGTATGGCGGTAGCCAACCTTTCAGCACACGGCACACCGGTAAGGAACATACCGTAGGTACGCCCATACACTTCTTTGAATTTTGACATGTTAGGTCCTTTCTAGTCTATACATACAGATGATATATTGATGAGTCCTGCTCCAGCAGCCAGGATCCACCAAACTAGATCCATATACCTTATTAGGTTATTCTCCGAATCATAGATCCACATATCTTCAAGGTACGAACAAGTAACCTTAAGTTGTTCATTACCTATCAAATCAGAATGGAACTCACTTCTAACAGCTCTATTAAATCCGTCAAGTATGTTGTAGTTGTCAACTGAAAACGTGTTCATGTCGAAATTGACATCAAGTCCTCTGCACACAGGTGGTGTCATGTATCCAGGTTGTCCAGGACACACTATATCGAAGTCTTGAGTCTTAAATAGAGTGCTGTAGTACAGCAGTCTATCTACACAATTTTCAGTCTGTTTACTGAAGTATTTATCGCCGTACGGAGGCTCACAGTTGTGGATAATTGAAAAATAACTCTGATACTGGTCAACTGCAGATCTAACTGACATTTCAATTAAACTGTTGTAGTGACTAGGATCGAATATTCCCATCAACTGCAAAAAGTAATTGGAACTCAGTATTGCATCCCACTCACCAGATATCAATCCAATCGGAACACACGTTTTACTAGCTAGATCTTGAAGTCTGTTAGCTGCATCGTTTCCTCCATGTGCGAGATCTTCCATGAGTGTATCATCTATACATGCTAGAGTTGCATATCTAGGATCACACTTATTATCAAGAACCCATTCAGGAATGTGATGTATGTCATTTGTCAATTTAGAAACAGCATATTGAATGGCATACGCCACATTACAAACATGTGGAACAACAAGTCTTTCAAACAACCTGTTAATAGCAGCAACATTCAAGATTATGCTACTAAGAAAATGAGAACTATATCCAGAACATGGGCTTTCTCTTAGGTAGATTGGAAAGATCTCAACAGACCGACTATTGCGAAAGTTGTATAGATCAAGAGGCTCAAGTGTAACGAACACTATGTCCCCCATCTTGCCATACATGTCGGTCACTCTAAGTTTGTACTTACTAAGTCCCCCAACGATAGGGAACTGTCTTCCACTGATCTGGGCATTAACTATGTCCTTGACCATTGATGAAGGATATACTCCTCCATATTTGGTACCATCAATGATAGTACCAGGCTGAGAAAACTCAGGCAGATTCACTATCGAGTTTATCATAAGTATACCTTAGCGATAAAAAGTGAAAAATAAAGTTCACCACTAGGATCCCGTGCGGGATCCTAGTGGGTCTTTATGAAGTTGGCTCGGAAAACTGGATTCGAACCAGTGACCGGGCGGTTAACAGCCGCCTGCTCTACCACTGAGCTACTTCCGAATGAAATCACTTTCCAAGGAACGCTCTAATGAGTTCCTTATTGCCACTAGAGCGGAACGCCTTTGGGCAATTCTTGGGATGATTGATCCCCTTGAATCTAGGCTTTTTAGACTTGGCAGGAGCTGCCGCAGCCTTCTCTTCCTTCTTGGCGGGCTTACCCATCGTTCTTTCCTTTCGTTGTTGGTATAGTTAAATGGTAGCGGGCCATCGTCTCGAACGAGGAATCTCCGGGTTATGAGCCTAGTGAGTTACCAATTTCTCTAGCCCGCAATCGAGATAGGTTGATGCTTATCTAGGTGTGTTGCTACACCAAACTCCTGAACGGTGTCAATTCACCGGACCACCTTTTAGCAGAACTCAAATGTGGTATATGCCTTTCGGCTTAGAGCTTCATTGATTTGTCTCTAAGTCATATGACATTCTCCAGTATCTTAGGGTCGCTGCGGCTTCTTGTACCATTGCTGGTATGGGAGACTCCTTAGCAGATGGCTACCTCTAAGCAAACTGTCCTAGACTTGCATCAAAATGGAGCGGGGGAGATAGAAGCATTTCTCTATCCCAACCGGAGAGCCGATTAACTCGAGATCCGTGCTCTACAGTTTGCCAACATCTGCCTCGACAATTACCCCACATGAAAAGACTGCACGGGAGTACCGTGCAAGTTTGTTCTGGATTCACCGACCAGAACTAATACGGCTAACGCCGCTAACGGCTGCGAACAACGCTCTTTCGAGCTGCAAATTTACAGACTGACTTTTTCATTTTCAATTGTGATATTCAGTATGTTGTCATCTGTATAACCCAATATACAGATCCTAGTTGTTACCAGCTTCAGAACCAATAAGATTCATCCGCCCTAGACATGCTGATGGTCCTGGGGTTCTGGTTATACCAGAGCTTTTAAGCCCCAAGTTTGACGAAGTCTAACGTATACCACCGTTCCGTTTTATCGAGCAAGTGTTGCTAAGGTACAGTCCTTATACTGATGCTCGTTGAGCTCGTTTCGCCTCCATCCGGGACGGTTTCGGTAGGATGTGACGAAACCCGTTCGCTTCACTACCCTTTCCAGGGAGACTGTGCTACTAGGAAAACCCACAGATTGACCATTTGTTTCTAAGAAATAGCTAGGCTCTGTGTAAGCCTAAGAGCGCGAATAGTTCTCTAAGTAAGCGCTATTCTGTTGACCTCCGAGTGTACATCCTCTTCAGTACCTGCCCAAGCGCCACCCAGGATTTCTACTATTAGGACGCAAAGAGAACCGCCTTCATGCTCTAGAAGGCTGTCGCCCGTTTAATAATTCATGCAGTAGTTAAACGGAGTCTTCTTTCGTGTGGGATCGGATTATTTCACCGACTTCTAATAACCTTTGCGCAACTACCACAGTCTTTTAACGTACTTCGACTGTGGCTTGTTCGTCTTCGGATTACCGTCTGCGCACGGTCCGATTTTCTTCAGCCATTCCACACTCCGAATATCTTACTCGCAGTTTCCGTTCTGACCTAGGCTACCGAAGTAATGAGATTATCTCAATCACTCAAGCGTACCTAAGATAGTCTGCAGACCTCTCTCCTTGGTGACAAACCTGGAGATACAAGAGTTGACGATGCCAGTGGGACTCGAACCCACACCTGGTAAAGCCCAGGGCGAAGATTTCTAGAGAGATGTTTTACCTGATCTCACAGGGAGTTGCCGTTTCCGGGCCCTGGTATGACCAGCATCTAACTAGACTTGTCTCCCCCGTGTTCCTGTCGTTGCCGCGGTTCGCCATTACGCGTTCGTGTTATTGCCTACAGCAGATATCTCTATCTGAAGTAAGAACCGTTCAACGCCGACTTTCGGCATTCAACATCGTCAATACGAGATTATTCTGACCTTAATGTTCGTTTGTCCTCTCTTGTTTAAATTGGGATCGGACTTCTTGGGCACCAAGTCATAACAACCTCTAAATTGGTGGACGTGAGGAGAGTCGAACTCCTGTCCGAATAGTGCACGTGGCACGATCTGTACATGCTTATTCTCCCTATACAACACGGCCGAGACGGGAGGGCCGGACCGTGAGGTTTTGTGCAGATCGGTTGATGATTACACCTAACCATACTTCTCTTCAGAACTGCACTTCTTCGAGAAGGTTCTAGTAATTACACCGACATCAACCACCTGGAGCCTCTAAGTTGAGTCGACGGGAATATCTCGGGTTATACCCGAGTTGGCTTAAGCAGCCATCTTCCAAGCAGCATTTCTGTTGCCATTTAGTTTTCGCATCCGTTTTTTAAAGATACAGGATACATCATCTGCATGCACGTACTGTTACATCTATCCGTCGAAACCGGTTCACGCCCATGTCCCGGTTGGGAAATAATGCTCCAGAGGTATCAGGTCCTTTGTTGGATACGGGGCTCTAACCCGTGATTTCAGTCGAACTCAGTGGCAGCTTTAGCTACTTAAGCCGTCATCTATCCTTAAGGCTCTGGAGACGAAGAAGTATAATCCAGGGAGACTCTCACTCCCATAGCAGGCTCCATCACGAGTAATTCCCGTACTCGCTACATGAGGATAATTCCCTGCATCTTTCTCTTGTGCTATAGCCTAAGGCGTTAAGACTCACAAGAGGGTATCCATCAGCATCACGTGCCTTCTTACTTTTAGATCATGGATTGGGAAATCGCTATAGACATAGTCGCTCTACGTAATCAGATACCCACCACCTTGGTCCAATCCAACGATAGGTCGAAAGGATCAACTAACGATTCTCGTCGGAGCAAGGAGGAAGCAGGCAGCAGACGCTTCTTTGTGAATTTGTTTACATCTGCTACATCTGAAACTTTGGTGGCCGTTGGGGGACTTGAACCCTCACTCCTTACGGAACTGGAACCTAAATCCAGCGTGTCTGCCATTTCACCAAACGGCCGAAAGGCTTGTAGAGTTTGACCTACTCTACGTCGTAGACTTATACCAAATGGTCGGTTCTGCCAGAAAGGATTGGCACCAAGTGATCATCGTCTTCAGGATGCTGTGCGTCTGACTCTACGTTTACACTAAGAGCGATCCAGCATATAAATGCTACCTAGTGTACTGTTTTAAACTGAATGCCCGCAGAACATTGTGATTACGCTGCACGCTTCACTGATGATCTCTATCTCAACTGGGATGACTTCTCCATTAACAGGAGCAGCATCTCCAAGCTGATCCATGATGAACAGCGGAGTGTTATACGTATACTTGTGATTCACAATATCCTCACAAATGTCGTGCATCTGACGATCCCATTCTTTTCCGTCAGATGCTCTTGACATGCTAGCAAACCTATCTTTGCATGCACGATATGCAAACCCAGTTCCATAGTTCAACTCGAACTTGGTTTCTTCTGGAGTTTTCATAAGTCGTACAGTGTCGGTACGATTTGCGGTTAGCATGTGACCGAGTTCCTTCAAACCTAGATGAAACACGATCATCTGCAATAGACAAATAAGCCTCGTATACTCACGCCTGTCAAGAAGATCTATACCTCTTCCTCCACCAAGCTTATCGCCAAACACTGCATATGCAAGGAACTTACTTAGTGGTGTAGGCATAACTGGATGCCTAATGAGATAATCCATGCACTGATCCATCTCGTCGTGAGTAATCTGATGAGTTATCAACAGATCGTCAACAACTCTATCGACGGAATGTGCAATGATAATAGCAATGTCCAGAGGTCTGTTGGATACAACCGAATCCGTTTCCATCTGGGCAGTGTTATCTGCATCTTCTCCAGCAGCTCCAAATGCTGCAGCTGGCTTACGAGACCTAACCTGATTGCGGTTAGCCACGTTGTTCTGAGAGATCAAGTGGCTGTGCACCATAGTGTCTACGAATCGCACGATGTTAGAATCTGTACGTTCTAGAACGATGCACACGAAATTCCTTATCAATATCGCAGCGTGTATGTACTTAACACGTGTTGCTACGATAAGACCTGCGAATGTAGCAGCAGGATTTTCCTCTCCTCTGCACTGAGTCTCAACGATGTGCTCAATGAAGAACTGAAGTTTGTCATCTATCTCCCTGAAACTTTTCTCTATGAGAGGTATGACAAACTCAACAACCTCGGACTCCTTAGTCGCAGCGCTGCGCTTACGTCCATCACTATCTGTACGGTCAGGGATGTTGAGCATCAGCTCTCCAAGTATCGGGGCTACCATCTTGATCAAGAATGCAAGATCCATGAGTTCCTTCATCTGAGGAACTGTGAACGTAAGTTCTTTAGAATCCTGTGGTCTAGATCCGTAGTCAGAAATATCTTGAAGCTGAATGTTAGCATCTGCATAAGTCCTGAACTCAGACCTGAGGTTACAAGCTTCTGCAACTACAACATACATCTCTCCGAGTTTCCTGATGAACTCAGAAAGCTTACCGGCGTGACTTACAACAGTCGGCATCTCTGTGCGTATCATCTTGCAAGCCATCGCATAATACTCAGCTATGCGAATCTTATCCTGCGAAGACGCGTGCTCAAGATACCAATTTGGAGCTCCGCACACTACATTGAACCGTTCTGGTGTGACACCCTTAGACGAGAGAACTTGATACGTCTTAACGTTAAATGTAAGATAAGGAATCAACTGCTCCTTAACTTCTTTTGGTAACTTTAGGTCGGCGATATCTAACCGTACACCGAACCAGTTACCTATCGGTTCTGACACAAATTTCATTCTACGGTCCTTTCTACCGTGGTAATATAGATTTGAATTCAAGAAGAGTCTAAGAATTGTTGCCAAAAATAAAAAGTAAAATAATAGACAAAAGGAAGAGGACACGATGTGTCCTCTTCCTACGCCTAGGCCTCGCAGGCCTTAGGCTTCCGCCGGAGCATCCTTGGTGATCGCCTTCTTGATCACCCACACGCCCGCCTCGAAGACGAGCACGACGGCGATCCAACCAGCGCACCAGCACGCGCCGTTGATGAAGGAATCAAGAGCGCTCGGGCCCTTGACGGTAATGATCGTACCCTCCGCGACCTTCTGAGGCGCGGCAGGAGCTGCTTCGGGATTTGTAGGCTTGTCCATTTTTGTTTTCCTTTCTTTGTTTGTTGGACTTAGGTTGTAGAAGAAAACCGATCTTCTATCACCTTAACTGTGCTGGTAATATATATTCGAAAAAATATGAACTACACCCCTATGCAGGCATATGCCTGCATAGGGGCGATGTGTACTGAAAACTTAGAACGGAAGATCGTCTGAGTCTCCGCCGCCGGATGCTGGCGTAGCTGCTGGAGCTCCGCCTCCACGCTGGAATCCACCCTGACCCTTAGCCATAGGCTTATTGGCAGTCATAGGCGCATACTTCTGTGCCTGCTTGAGCCACGACCCAAACATGTTCAAACCGAGACTGCTAATATCAGCCTTACTAGGAGGTTCATTACCGATGGTGAACGAACTCGACGCCTTAAACGCGAACCTAAACGAAGCGTTCGTCTTGGCATCCGTGAGAGTGATCCAATAGCACATATCGGAATCCTTCTCAAGAGAAATCGTCCACGCAGTAGTGCGTGTGTTAGTCTGGCGATTGAAATCGGTCTTCGACATCGGAACTTTAGTTCCAAGAGGACCCTTAGTGACCATGTCGATCAACTTTAGTAGTCCTAGATATCCCTGACCCGCCTGATCGAGCTGGATGCTCAGAAGAGGCTTGTTAGCGCCAGGTAGTCTTTCTCTCGGAAACACCGAGAACCCTATCGCACCGTTGAATAGTCGAGCATTCAACGTGTGCTGTTTGTCATTCAATGTGTAATTGCGAAACACTAGATTGTCTAGAGCTGCCATTTTAATTTCCTTTCTGTCTAATGATAGTGCTTTATGATTATTTTCTACTCACAGGTGATACGGGAGCAATCCAACATTCACCTTGGCATGAGAGATGATGTACTGCTCAGTGCGATAGACAAACTTTTCCTTACGCGCAAGTTCAAGGAATTTTTCCTTATCCTGACCACGCATAAATCCTCTTATCACATTCTTATCTCCGAACAACACATGTGTCAGCGGAGTAAACGGAACATTAGGATTATCGAATACCATAGGTCCAAGATTAGCAGGAGTCATATCAACTGCAACTCCAGTATAACTACGGTACAAAATACCTTTTCTGCCAGCAGATTCAATATGCCAATCGATCGGATTGTGTGAAATCAAATTGATCGTCATACCCGTGGGAGAATACCTACTGGCAAGATCAACTATTCCGCGATAACTCGGTTGTTTAACGTTGTTACCGATGGCTACGATCGATCTGACATTTCTGACTTTCTGCTCAGGTGCGCGTTTAACGCGATCTAATACGAGATTCAATGCTTCTTTAGCCTGTAATCCTGCAGCGCTCTTAGTGACACGAAGTGCAATTGGAAGAACAACTCTGCTGTTATTAGCATGATAGAAGATAATAGTGTTTTCGGTAGCAACCCAGTCGCTCACTACATTAGCAAAGTCTGTGGCAATATTGGTCATATACTGACAAACTTTACTAACAACTTCTTCAACCTTCATCTTACCATCAGCAGTATTGCGCACTAGTGTGTCTATATTGATCATCACTAGTGCACCGTTCTTATACTTAGACTCTCCTAGATTCTTAAAGAGAGTTTCAACAGCTGGGCCAGTTCCGTACCCATACCTGCCAGGATCTTCCTGTTCAACTATTTTGTCTGCCATACATTATCCTTTCTTACGACACGCTTCAAGCACTTCATGTACTCGAGCAAGATCTACATTTGCAGATCTTTTTTGTAATATAGGAATAAGAAGTTCTTCAAGATTATCAGGAGTGATTTTTGGCAAGGTTTCAAGATCAAGTTTTGCAGATTCAATGATCTGATCTCTCTTGGTCGCTATACCTCTATTAACAATAGTCATCGGAGACTGTATGCCAATAAAAGTACAAATGCCTTCAATCATTCCCGCATCGTCTGACAATATCCTAACATGAGGAGTTATGTTTCTGTCAGTTGAAGTTTTAAGCTTATCTAACCAATTCTCCTGAATGTACTTGATTGCTGATTCCGTATCGGGCCCAAAGTTCTGAAGATTAATCGTCCAGAACGGATTCGCATCCTCATTCTTTACGAACTCATAAGAATACAACCCGTCATCATTTCTTGTTACTATGTAGAATCCTTTATCTTCTTCTTCAGCGTACGCAAATCTATCAAAGGATCCTATTGACACAACATTGTTGTATATAGATGACGTGTGAACATGACCATTTAGAACACAACCAGAGTAATACTTTTTAAACACGTCGTAATCGAGTGAATCCGCCGGAACAGGTATACCTGGAGGAAGCATGTGCTTAAAGTATCCGTGGTGTATAACTACATCTACCTTTTCCAGATGATGTGCTTTTAGAAGATTTTCAACTTCTTCATAGATGTCAGAATACCTCAAGTTATCTGGCATATACAAGAAGTTCAACTTAGTCTCTTCATCGTATTCAACCGCAAGTGTGTCATACAACTTAGTACAATAATTGAATTCAGGACTAGCTAACAAGAAATGTCTAGACTGATTGCGATCGTGAGTAAACGTCCCTCTCAATATCCTAAGTTTAGCTCCAGCTGCAGCACAACAGTTCTTTAGTTCAGTGATAACAGTCATCGCAGCGGCTGAAGCAGATGAATTCATGGTTACAGACAGATCAAAGAAATCTCCTGCTATAAACACATGAGTTACATCTGCTTGTATCTTAGGAAGGGCGAACTTGCGTATCGTTTCTGTAAAGTGAACAGGATCCAACCGCGGACAACCGCAGTGCAGATCTGCCAACGCGATTGCTTTAAATTTCCGCATTAGAATCTCCTTCAAGGAATAGAGCTTAAATGCATAAATTTAACTTTTAGCATCAGTCTCCCCAATCAACATCTAGCCCTTCATCATCGGCCTTTTTGGCAGGTATATTAGGTTTCAGAAGGTCTTTTTCAGCTCCTTCAGTCCTATCCCTCGAAGCACCTACAGTTTCCCTTAATTGCTCAACTGTAGCATCAAATTCCTTCTGTTGCTCAGCAACGCCTTTCTCATTGGCCTTATCTATAAGTTCAGCTAAAGCTTCGCTATACTGTTTACTTCTCTGATCAAATGGACCAGCTGTTTTAGCAGTGTTAGCCATGAGTTCTGCTGCATACTGTGACGCCTGTGGTCCCAATTCATTGACCGTAGCTAATCTAGGTCTAGCAGCAGGAAGTTTGAATATTACCTTATGTCTTTGTCTGTCTGTCAGCCAAAATGCTCCGTGTACAGGATCGAGCTCTTTAGAATCTATCACATACACCGGTTCCATCTGGTTGATACGTAAAGAATACTCGTACCCAAGATTAGCTCTCTGCTCCTCAGACAACTTAGATAACATACCTCTATTAAACAAAGGCATGTATTTAGCAAACTCTTCTTGGGTTATGGTGTTCCTATGATTCACATGTTCTTCCATGTAAATCTTGGCAAAGTGTGCTATCTGTAAATCCTGTCTTCCACCTCTAGCAGGTCGTTTCTTGACAGTTCTTCCTGCAGGTGTAGTAGTTGGTTCTTCTGCCATGTAACCGCCTCCTACTGAATGAACTTGGCATCGATCTTATCACCGTTATCAGTAATGATAATGGACTGTCTATTTAAAATAGGAGTCTTATCAGATCCAAGTATCTCAATGGTCATTTTGTAAGTACCCTGGAGAATACCATCTTCATCTTTGTGCATATCCTTTTCATATGTACAATCTACACTTGCACCTGTAGTGAAATGATTAACTGCTCTACTTATAGCATTCGCACATTCAGTACACATCCTATCAGGATCATTACCATAGCGAGAATTAAGATCTCTGAAACTGATCATCTCCGACTCGTTAATCGAAGATGTTCTTCCAGGATTGGCGAAGAAGAACAAAAGTAAATGCAAACACTGGTCTGCAAGCTTAGTTAAAACTGGGACTGAGTAGTTGTGTAAAGTCGGAACTACTGGTATTGGTTCATCGGCCATAACTGTCTCCTTATGAAGTTATATACAAAAAATAGATATACAGGTAGTGCGTGCATATGCACGCACTACCCGCGTATCCGTTTTTACTCGGGCGACCTCAGTTTACCCATCTGGTTAGGTAGGTCGGTGGGGTCTAGCTCATCTCCTCCCGGACCGAGCTGCTCCTCCAACCACGTGTCTAGCCACCCTCGAGATGTTTCGATCATATCCAACTGCTCTCTAGTGTAATCAGGATCGCCAGTCTTGACGATATACTTAACACCAGTGTTGGGATCTTTACGCCACTCTTCATTGGCAGAATCGAATCTGCCATCGTTCATCATGCGTCCACAAACGTCTTCCTCAGGGAGTTCATCCAGCTTAACTCCCCAGCCTTGTATCCTACCATCCTCAAACAACTTGCGCATAGGATCAAATGTAAGAAGTGGAATATACATGCACGGAGGAACATGCTCAAGCGCATCCTGACTGTCGATAATCTGGAACATGTTAGGACATGTAATCGACTGGACTGTTTTCTCAACAGCTCTAATGGTTGCAGCTTGTCTACTTGAAACTAAATCTGTAAACGCACGATATCTGTCACCGAAGGTTCCTTCGCCAAATATAACCCCAGAACCCTGAGTATGCCATTTGGCATTCATGTGATCTATGACATCTTGCATGCCGGTCGATCCCATGAACACTGAGAGCGGGATCGCGGAAGGTAAATCCACGAGACTTAAAGGTATCATTACAATCTCCTTTCAAGATCATAATTTATACTCAAGATGTAGAAGAAAACTCTAACCACGAGTGCCCAATCAAGGGCACCCGCGGCCAGAATTCTCTAAGCTACAGTCCTGCAGCTTTCTTGTAAGCATCTAAGTTTTTCTTCATACCAGCAACTAGCCAGTTGTTGGCAGAAACCGCATTCTCACTTGGCATCTTGACTGACGGGAATAGTTCTCCACCTTCTCCGCCTAATAGAGTTGAAGCTGGATGTATCTTCATACAATCAATAACAGTTATCAACTCCTTAAGACTTAGTAGGTACAATGAATCACCCTTTATTGTTCATACAGGGTCGTTAATCCTGTACCGGATAATTAATCCAGCTTTATGTTACCATAAAGAACAGACTATATCACCATCCAAATCGGATGTCTCCCATTTCGAGTCACTTGACTCTACTCCCTTTCGGGATAGTCGTTGAACGTTCTCGTGATGACGATGGTGGGATTCGAACCCACGGACACTTAAGCCAGGTATCACGGAGCATATCATCCGTAATTTGTGCTATTGAGACCTTCCGGTATCTCCGTACCTGCATTCGTCCACTCTGCCACATCGTCACTAAGAGATTCGCTGCTGATTGACCATTAATGGTGTTTCCAGCAATTAGAGAGATTATTCGACAAGAATTTCTTCTTGAAGCGACTAGATTTAATCGAAATCGGCGTTCGGACAGCTTAACGCTTCCGGACTCATACCTACAGTGTTATCTTTTGGATCGGTCTTATGCCGTCTACAGAACCAAAGCTGAATCGCCCCGTGCCGCAATGTTGGGTTACGGCCCATTAGGACAGGAAATCCTACGAACGGGCATTCATCTTTCAAAATATTCAAACACGCGTCTATCTCCGGTATATATCTCACCACCGCAAGATTGAATTGGTCGCACGCTTTATTAACTCCCCAACCGAATCGATTCTCAAGGATGTTCATGATCTCGAGTTTATAAAACCCTACAACCATCTTCCATGGGAGTTCGATATCGTCTGCAAAATGCAGACGAGTGATCGGAACAATAACACCTCGACCTGAGGCGTTCATACGACCGCCCAGCATGTTCTTACGAATGAACCCAGTCTTACCTGTCAGTTTTGGTTCAATAATACTGTCGATGTAGTTCATCCAGCATTTATACACCGACCACGTTTTCTCAGATATCCACTCAGTCTTAACATCTGATCGATGACGGATAGTCATGATAGCAGAGTTAAGCTCAAGCCATGTCTGGAATATGTGCTTAAGCGAATCGTCATCGTACGTCATCGTACCAGATTGGGTTAGGATGTGCAGAGACTGATTCAGAATTGGAATGTGGCGAGTAAACATCTGCCACCTATACGTGTCGATGAACTCTTGGATTACTCTGTCTGCTGCAGATTTCTTACCACGATGCTGCTGCATGACCATGTTGATAACAGACATGAAATTATCCCATTTGGATAAATAAATCATGCCTTGCCCGCATACTCCAGCATAGGGTTCTGGAAGATCTGTGTGAGGATCCAGGAATGCATCCAAAAGATACTCAGATCTTCTAGACATCTTACCCATCCATGCTCTAAGTACACGATACGCAACAGGATGTAGTAACGGAGGCATCTCTCTCGGGATCTCCATCCATGCTCCGAAATTCACATCTTCAGATATAGCACCGACGCATTTAGTGTGACAATCAGGACAGATCATGTCCTTATTGTAGTTACCTGTTAGCTTGCCACACTTGCATTTCGCTACGAAACTCAAACTACCATCAGACATCTGGCACATCATTTTCTTGATGTCTTCCAGAGTCAACTGATTACCTTCTGCGTTCTCTGTGCCTACTGGTATTACGTTCGGCTCAGGATCTAGCATGAACACTTGATCGTAGTCCATGCAGATCAACTTGTTCACGGACTGTTCATATATGTCCGGAGTAACTTGCTGTTTAGTGGATTCAATGATCGGAATCCACCGTCTCGCTAGTTCGGGAGACTTGAATATGAAACTATACCACCTATCTCCAGGATCTGGAGAAGATACTTGTTTAGCCACTTGTAACCTCCCGTTATTGATACTCAAAAATTAAAGAAACAAGAGGATGTCGGGCACTGAACCCGACATCCTCCTGCCAACTGAGTGGGTATTTGGATTAATACCCGAACCCGAGACGGCCGCCGAAGCCACCGGGTCCACCAACGGGGGCGAACTGCGGAACGTTGTTCGCGATGTTGAACGTCGCGAGGCCACTGCGGTCGTACGCGTTGTTCTGGACACGATCTTCCCAGTTGAGCGGGATGAGGCTCGCGAAGTCGCTGAGCAGTCCCTGGACATACTGAGGATTGAGGAACACGCGCCAAGTCGTGTACAAGCAATCGATCTTGCCAGGATAGCAGTTCTGCTCCAGGTAGTCGATCTTCTTACGCGGAGCCGTCGGATCCTGAGAAGGATCGATGTCCGTGAGCAGGAACTCGACATCTGCCGGGTTGAGCTTGCCGCCATTGACAGTATCGACGAGATACATGTAGTCGATACCACGAGTGTCGACCTTGCCCTTTGGTGTGTCCACGAGACCATCGTAGTACGCCAGGATGCGACCCTGCGTGATGTTGAACGGGTTGGCATTCGTCGAACCCGTGAACGCAGCATGCTCGGACTTGAGAAGATCCGGGTTGCTGAGGATCTCGCGAAGACCAGGGAACTGATCCGCGCCTTCCTGGAGATCCAGAGCGAGATACGGAACAACCAGAGAACCGTCCGGGTTGAGGAAGTTCTTCTGAATGACCATGTTCACATCGGCCGGGCTCTTGCACGGAGTCGGCTTGCCGGTCTTCGCATCCTTGAGCAGGTTGCCGAGGTTCCTCGTGGTCGTGCTCGAGAACGTCGTGAACGCATTGAGCCAACCCTTCTGGAAGATTGCACGGTCCGCCACAAGTGCGAGAGCAAGCTGAGCCATCTCCTTCGTCCTGATAGACGAATAGATGCCAGTGATGACGACGGTCGGGTCGATCCGGAAACCGCCGAAACCATAGTTGCCCGCGACATAGCGAGTCTTGAAGTCGGTGTACCAGGTGACCGCGAGGACATCCGTGCGATCAGGTTCTCCCTGACCATAGATGCCACCACCTTCATTGCCCTTGTTTGTCGTATCCTTGATATACGCAAGAAGAGCGCTGTCTGCAAATCCGATCGGACCACCAGTAGTCGTCTCGGCATAACGGATCGCCTCGAGCATGTTGCTGGACACGGTGAGAACCTTGCCAGGCTGATTGAACAGCTCGATGCCATGACCCTCGTAATACTTCGGATCCGCGGCGGCGAACGAGTTGAAGATCTGCTTGCCGATCTGCTCGCTCTTCTCATACCAGTCCTTGGTAACGACGAAGCAGTTGATGAGCTGCGACGTGCAACCAACCATCTGGAGATGAGAAACCACCTCACGGATGACACTGTCAGTCGGAATCGTGTTCGCGGACCGACGTGTGAACGTCTCGTGGAAGATGAGAGCATACGCGTAGCTTCCATTGTCTAGCACGCGCGCCTCGAAGTTTCCACCCCTGACAGGGATGACGGTAATCTTCATCGGGAAGATCTGATTGGAAGCGATCTCCACGACGTTATTCACGAAATCCTCGCCATCCTTACGAAGACGGGACGCGACAGCAGACTTGGTAATCACCAAATCTGCGATCGAGAACGCCTTTGCAGGCTTCGAGGCTCTCGGTTCACTACCGGCGGGCGCACCCGCGCCGCCGAGGGTACGCGTGCTTCCATGCACCGTTACCCCAGTTGCTCCTGGTTCTGCCATATTGTTGGCCTTCTTTCTTATTTGTTCCTTGTCTGTGGTACCACATACTTACAGAATCGCCAAGGTTACGATCCTATAAGTCGCATCGAAATAGTAATATATGGTCAAATCGCAATCGAACTAGATCGTGACCGACCTGAGCATAACAATGATGTGTGCTCGTATTAAATTACCAACACGATGTGCGTTGTTAAAGGAGTAAAGTTATGCTAGACAACCTTTTGTCTATCATTCCGCAAGGAAATGTTAGACATCCGATCGCCTGGAATCGCCTTACGGACACTCTTAAGATAAGAATGAATGTAGCAAGGAATAAATTCCTTGCAGCTGCCACACCTAGAACACCTCTTGTAGAGATGCTTAAGTGGATGTGCCTCAACTTTGACATCAAGGCTGTGGACAATAATCCAAATGACATCAGTAGACTAACAACTACCATCCAAAATTACCAGATTGAATTCAAAAATGCATTCGATCCTATCTGGACTAGATCGTTAGCTCGTAACAAACTCTTTAAATCATCTACTAAGACTCAGCCTATTGAGATATTCGTTAACAGCTCAGTTAGTAACTTTGCCGATTACCCTCTCGATAGTAACTGGGTTGAGTGGCAATCTGAAAGAGCTCTTAGGATTCTCTACTTCAATTCTACAGAACTCCCAATTGAGATGTTTACTGGTAAATTCGTGTTCAACACGAAGAGTCCCAGCTTCGCAGTAATATCGCTTAATGTACAAACACTTCTAATGAAGTGGTATAAGTACGTTAAGTTCTGTGAAATTGAAAAAGATACACCAAACTTCTTAGACTTCCTGAAGTTATCTGAGTTCAATAATCTTTTCGATGACATACTAGAGATTTGGACCACAAACCTTATACTGACGTGCCTAGTGAATCCACAAGCAACTTCTGATGTAATATCTGCAGAAATGATTGTTCCCGGATTCATCACCACCGGAGGTATCCTTAAGAATGGAATTCAAGGACTTCAGGAGATACTGAAGCTAATAAGCTCCAGGAATCTAAAACTCCAAGACTTCCTAGACACCAAGTGGTATGACAAAGAAGTATCTGTCAGGGATAAGATTACTGAAATAGAACGAAGTGTAATAGTCCCAGATCTACGTCAGTACAACTGGATAGAAGTCCTGAAGACGCTGCCTTATCTAAGGATGATGATAGCGATTATCCATCAGGATAAAGACAATCCGTTGTACAACGTACTGATAAATAAGGCATACTGGGCATATGTGAGACATATCAAATACACCCAATGGCCTAATTACCAGTACACTTCCGTACTCAAAGAGTACATAGAAGCCGTATCTAGGAATTTTGAGCGTCTGTTCAAGGAAGACAAGATAACTGACGCCATGGAGATGACCTCAGGCTCTTGAGAGCCTGAGGCATGTCCGCATGGAATGTACATCCTTTGTAAAAATATACAGATCTACGCCGTTCCCACGCAGGGAACGGCGTAGATGGCTGTATTTTACACAATTCCGTCCTGTCTGGCAAGCATATTACTGCAACAAATTGTGACATCAGCCGTACCTATAAAGAACGGATACAACCTGGCACCTTGATCTCTCTGGAACACGTATTCTACTCTTTCACATGAACCAGTCATCATCTTCATCGACAGTGTAGTCCCGCTCATGTGTTCATACAGATACTTAACAGCTGTCCCAGGAGTAAACGTAAACGGCGCACATCCTCTCCAATTAAACTGAATGGTAGTTTGATCGTATGCTACCACTTCACTTTCTTTCGAGAATGTATTTCCGTGGCTGTATCTAAAGTCCATTTTTAAAGGGTTATCAGCATCGGCCGTATCGTTCTTGTGCGGTATAATCGCAACGTTTCTTATCTGCGGCTCCATTCTAAATTTACCGTCTTCCATCAAGGTCCTGCAATTATCTACTATCTGATCAGTAACCTGAATAGATAGCATGTTTGGACGGTTTTCATACCCAAGTTGCCCGTAGTTGGTCTCTTGTATATCTCCTGGTACAAGTATGTGAGTTATAACATCTCCATCTGAAAGATTTTCAGGCCAATCGTACTTTATAAGTCCGTTCCACATATTAGGTGCGAGCTTATAGATCTGAACCACTCGTTTAGATATATACCCTCCATATCGAGGCCAGATGAACCAACAATTATGAGTTATATAGGAGCAAAATCCGTTGTTGTATACTCCGTGCCCTGGCGAGTTTTGCATCCATCCCATTATGCTATCAATACCTAGAGATGGAGGTATCACAAAATTAACGTATTTCGTTTTATTATCCGGTACTACAATAGAAGCCTTAGTGAATCCAAATCTTGCAATTATGTACCTCATTATTGAATCGACAGTTACGCCAGTATCTCCATTGCCTCTTAAGCACGCATTCATTTTAATCTTGCGAGCTTGATACACCGGTAGTTCCATTAACTCAAGTCTGACTTTGAATGTGACATAATCATAAGG
>JAEEGL010826225.1_pt1 | contig 17565 bp, 8 predicted proteins | sample 9134231 | NCBI WGS metagenome assembly JAEEGL01 (sample SAMN16246548, study PRJNA631951) | gut metagenome | biome: gut microbiome; feature: rumen; material: fiber-attached | host: Bos | place: Iran: Karaj | collected 2018-10 | reverse complement strand
TTCTACATGTATGCAAACTCCGGTTACCAGGCCATCATAAACGAAATCTATTCCGCGTATTCGGACTACTTAAAACTTCTCTCCGTCCGTGAAGGACAGGAGTTTATCGAGCAGCGTCAGATTACCGTTACCGTCGCGATTATTTTCGTCGGAATTTTCCTTGCCATGATGCTGAACGTGACCATTTCCGGTTACATGAATATCGTGGAAACCGTTTTGGTCACGCTGCCGTTTTTCGAGGTTGCCTTCTTTATCGGCAAAAAGCCGCCGATTATCTGTCTTTGCATGGTTCTTTCGATGTATATTTTCGTGGGAATCCTGCAGGCAAGCCGGTCGCAGCGAATGCAGGTAAAAGGAAAATACACGCATGAATTCCTGCGTTTCTCACGGAAAAATCATAAATATTACGCCTATCAGGGAAATGCCTTCGGAAACCTTTTAACCATCGCCTTTTCCATGCTTCTTGCCCTGCTAATCGGCCTTATCGCACTGCCCGGCTACCGTACGGATGCGACTTACATCCGCCACAATCCCGTTAGGACCAAGGCGGAAGAATATGTGAAAATCTATCTCCAGACCGGTTTTACCGGACTTTTTGACCGCTATTCCTCGACCGGCGGTTTAAATTCCGGACATCTCGGCGGCGTCGGTGAAGTCCGTCCGGATTTCGAAACCGATCTTTCCGTATCCTTCGCGCCCTACACATTTTCCACGGTCTATTTAAAATCCTTTACCGGAAGTGTTTACCGCCAGAACCAGTGGTTTGACCTGACCTATGAAATCCCGACCGACGAAGACATCGCAAACGGCAATTATCCGCTTTATACACCGCTTCTTAAATCATACGATATTAAAAACTACGACAAGGATTATCTGCCGGAAATCAACGCAACTGCCAGAATGAATGTCGTCAATATCGATGCCGATCCGTATTATTCCTACCTGCCGTATTTTACGGACTTTACGAAATATAACGGCTTTGCGAAAAGTCCGGACGGTTCGAGGGACCCCGAAAACGGAACCGACATTACCTACAGTCCGAATATACTTTTAAAATACGATGTTCCGGATTCTTATGAAGGATTCAAAGACGAGGGATATGAGTACTATGTGAAGGAAAGCTGCACGGAAATCCCGATTGAAATCCGCGGCAATCTTCGAAACTACATCCGAGAAAACAACTTCTTCGATTCGGGAGTAACCGGTTTTACCGAGGAAGAAAATGTTTCCCATTATAAGGACGTCAACGACTACCGCCTGTCCATGGCCAGAAAAATCTATGCCCATTACGTGCAGAATTTCGAATATACCATGGCTCCCGGCACCACTCCTTTAAACCGTGATTATACCGAATACTTCTTAACCACCCAGCGAAGAGGCTTCTGTGCGCACTTCGCTTCCGCCGGTGTCATGCTTCTTCGTTCCATGGGCATCCCCGCCAGATATGCGGAAGGTTACTGCATCCCCACATCACTGATTGCGGAAAATGCAATTGCGCTTGATGAGAATTATGAGGACTGGTATGAAGGAGATTCCCTTCTTAACGAAGAAGGTGTCATCAATGTGGAAGTAAACGATTCCTATGCCCATGCCTGGATTGAAATCTATATGGACGGATACGGTTTTGTTCCGTTTGAAATGACCATTCCTTCCTCGGATGAGGAAGAATTCGATGCCGGCGGTTTTTCCGATTTGTTCTCCGGTGTATTCGGAAATATCCGGTTTAATATTGCCGAACTTCCGGATGCAAATGCACCGATTGCAAACAATGCCTTTTCAAACCGTTTCTCCGGCCTTCTTAATATGAATGTGGACTTCAACCGCTTTATTTTACCGTTCCTGATCATGATTGGCGTTGTTTTGCTCGGGCTCGGAATTTTCCTTGGAACCAGAGCCATCCGGAAATCAAGAAATCTAAAGAATTTATATAATACCGGTCAGTATAGAAAACTTGCCTACATTCGCTATACGGCATTCACCGACTTCCTGTCGAAGAAACCGGCCATAAAAACCGCAAATGCCAATCCGCTGCCGGAAGACGTTCATACCCAGTTAAACCGTCTGCTGCCGGGCCGTGAAAATGCTCCTTCGAAAGAAGAAATTGACAAACTCTTTGATTACATCGAACGGACGCTTTATTCCGACAATCCGGGTTCAAAGGAAGAATACGATTTCTTTGAATCCACTCTGGACCGGATTTATAAATGTCTGAAACATCTGAAATAAAAAAACGGGTGACAAGAAATGGGTGACAGGTACTTTTGAAACAAAAGTGCCTGTCACCCTTATCATCTGTTACCCTTATTATCACTCTTATAAATCAGCTAAAGTATTTCACACCGGCTTCAAAAATCTTCAAATCCTGTTCTCCGTAAATATTAACGGCTACGCCATCGCCGCGACGCTCGGCATGTGCCATTTTTCCAAGTACTCTTCCGTCCGGAGATGTGATGCCTTCAATAGCTGCAAATGAACCGTTAATATTCCACTCTTCATCCATTGAAATATTCCCGTTAATATCCGCATATCTTGTCGCAACCTGTCCGTTTTCGAACAGTTTGTCAATCCATTCTTTCGGGGCAACAAAACGTCCCTCTCCGTGAGATGCGGGCGAGGTATAGGTTTTTCCGACCTCGGCAAGCGCAAGCCACGGCGACAGATTGGAAACCACTTTGGTATAAGCCATCTTGGAAATATGACGGTTGATGGTATTGAAGGTCAGCGTCGGGGAATCCTCCTTCTGTCCGACAATCTCGCCGTAAGGAACGAGTCCTAATTTAATCAGCGCCTGGAATCCGTTGCAGATTCCCAGTGCCAGACCGTCACGCTCATTTAACAGTTTCATAACCGCTTCTTTTAAAATCTCGTTCTGGAATGCGGTTGCAAAAAACTTTGCACTGCCGTCCGGCTCATCACCTGCGGAGAATCCGCCGGGGAACATGATAATCTGTGCTTTGCCGATTTCGGTCGCATATTCCTTTACGGACTCGGCAATATCATTCGCCGTAAGATTACGGAATACTTTGGTCGTTACGGTAGCACCCGCACGCTCAAATGCTTTCGCGGAATCATACTCGCAGTTAGTTCCGGGGAATACCGGAATAAATACATGAGGTTTTGCCACTTTGTTCTTGCATACATAAACCGAACCGTTTGTATAAAGTTTGTCATCGAGTGCGGTTAAATCCTCTGTCGATCTTGACGGGAATACTCTCTCGAGTTTCCCTTTGTAGCCTTCAAGAAGATCTTTTCCGGAAACCGTAACATCCTTGTAGGAGAACGCATCTTTCGTCACATGACCGACTAACGTAAACGGAATTTCCATATCCAAAAGTGCATCGGAAGATACTTCGAGAATCAAATCACCCATGCGGTTACGGAATAAATCTTCGGACGAAAGAGATTCGTCAAACAGTACGCCGAGCCCGTTTCCGAAAGCCATCTTCGCAACTGCCGGAACAATTCCGTAACAGTCGAGTGCATACGCGGAAATCACTTTGTGTTCCGCATTCATTTTCGAAACGGCATCGTAAAGATTCATGACCTTGTCAAAATCCGGAATTTCGTCGGCATCCTTCGGAATCGAAACAAGTACCAGGAAATCTCCGGCTTTCTTAAGTTCCGGTGTAATGACATCCGACACTTTTGCCACATCTACCGCAAAGGAACAAAGTGTCGGCGGAACATCGATATCCTGGAAGGTACCGGACATGCTGTCCTTACCTCCGATGGAGGGAAGTCCGAATGCCATCTGTGCACGATATGCTCCGAGAAGTGCCGCAAACGGCTGTGACCATCTTTCCGGATCGGAAGTCATTCTTCGGAAGTATTCCTGGAAAGTAAAGCGGACTTTCTTATAATCTCCGCCTGCTGCCACGATTTTGGACAGGGAGGATATTACCGCATAGATGGAACCGTGATACGGGCTCCAGGAAGACAGATACGGATCGAATCCGTAACTCATCATCGTAACGGCATCACACTTTCCGTCCTGAACGGGAACTTTTGCAATCATGGTCTGTGTCTCGGTTAACTGGTATTTACCGCCGTAAGGCATCAGTACCGATCCCGCTCCGATGGAGGAGTCAAACATTTCCACAAGGCCTTTCTGGGAGCAGGTATTTAAATCCCGGACGGATGCAAGGAATGCACCTTCCACATCACCTTTGTCAAGCAAGGCCTTCACTTCGGGAATGGCGATTTTCTTAAAATAGTCCTCGGATTTCTTCGGAGAATCCACATAAACATCGGTCTCCTGATGCGCACCGTTTGTATTTAAGAATGCTCTGGAAATATTAACGATTTCTTTTCCTCTCCAGCAAAGAACCAGTCTGGGTTCTGCCGTAACGACCGCCACTTCCACAGCCTCTAAGTTCTCTTCTGCCGCATATTTCATGAATTCGGCCACATCCTTCGGATCGATGACAACCGCCATTCTCTCCTGGGATTCGGAAATGGCAAGTTCGGTTCCGTCAAGACCTTCATATTTCTTGGGAACCTTATCGAGATCAACCTTAAGTCCGTCTGCGAGCTCACCGATGGCAACCGAAACACCGCCGGCACCGAAGTCGTTACATTTCTTAATCAGACGGCTGACTTCGCCGCGACGGAATAATCTCTGGATTTTTCTCTCCGTGGGCGGATTTCCTTTCTGAACTTCCGCGCCGCAGGTCTCAATCGAAGAAACCGTATGTACCTTTGAAGATCCGGTTGCACCGCCGCATCCGTCGCGTCCGGTACGTCCGCCGAGCAGAATAATCACATCACCCGGATCGGAGGTCAGTCTCTTTACATCACGGCGGGGAGCCGCACCCATAACGGCACCGATTTCCATTCTCTTTGCCACATAATCCGGATGGTAGATTTCTTTTACAAGACCGGTTGCAAGACCGATCTGGTTTCCGTAGGAAGAATATCCCCTTGCCGCACCGCGGACCAGTTTCTTCTGGGAAAGTTTTCCCTTTAAGGTTTCCGAATTCGGAACCGTGGGATCTGCCGCACCGGTTACACGCATTGCCTGATATACATAGGTTCTTCCGGAAAGCGGATCGCGGATTGCGCCGCCGAGGCAGGTCGCCGCGCCACCGAAAGGCTCGATTTCGGTCGGATGGTTGTGGGTTTCATTTTTGAAATTGATTAACCATTCCTCGCTTACGGGTCCCTTACCGTCGCCGTAATCCACATCAATCGGCACCACAATGGAGCAGGCATTGATTTCATCGGATTTCTCCATATCTTCGAGCTTTCCTTCCGCTTTCAGCTTTCTCATCGCAACAAGCGCAAGGTCCATCAGGCAGACGAATTTATCGCTTCTGCCCGCGAAAAGCTCTTCCCTGGTTTTTATATAATCTTCGTACGTTCCCTTCAAAACGGCGGTATAATCGCCCTCTTCAAACTCTACGTTCTTCAGTTCCGTGGAAAAAGTGGTATGACGGCAGTGATCGGACCAGTAGGTATCGAGAACCTTGATTTCGGTTACCGACGGGTCTCTTTTCTCTTCCGTGCGGAAATGTTCACGGATAAAATCGAAATCACGATAGGTCATCGCCAGGCCGAGGCTGTCATAAAGCGCTTTAAAATCCTCATCGCTCATCGTGGTGAATCCTTCAAAAATTCCCACATCCGGCGCATTCGGGAAAATGCTTACCAGTGTCTCAGGCTTAGTCAGATCGGTTTCTTTCGAATCCACCGGGTTAATGCAGTATGCTTTAATCTGGGCAAATTCCTCATCCGTAATATTACCGGAAATCACATAGGTAATCGCCGTCTTAATGATGGGATTTTCATCCTCTTTTAAGAACTGGACACACTGCATGGCGGAATCGGCTCTCTGATCGTACTGTCCGGGCAGATATTCCACACCGAATACGCGGCATCCCTCGATTCCGGGAATGCTTTCCCTGTAAAGAATATCAACAGGCGGTTCGCTGAACACCGTTTTGCATGCTTTTTCAAAAATCTCATCGGAAATATTCTCCACGTCATAACGGATGAACTGGCGTACCGATTCAACGTTTTTCATTCCGAGATAGCTTCTTAAATCATGCTTCAGTTCATGCGCCGCGGAAGCATACTCCTCTTTCTTCTCCACATAAATGCGTCTTACATTACCCATACTGCGTTTTTCCTCCGGAAATATTATGATATCGGGGTCAAAAGGTCTTTTCCCCGGGCTTATGATGACGTTTTGGCAACTGCCTGTTCAATTATACCATGTTACGTGCTTTTTGTGAATAAAACTCTTTCAGCCCCGGGGTGGCGGTAAGAGCAAAATAAGTAACGGCAAAAATCTTCCCACAAGCGGCGATTTCTATGTTAAAATGATGGTGTATGCGGGAATAATCAAATCCCGCCATCCAATTCAGAAAGAATCCGGCAGGGCATTATCATCTTTTATCCCGGCCGCAAAAGGAGTAACCGAATGGAAGAAAAAAAATTCGCACTTTTAATCGATGCCGATAACATTTCGGCAAAATATATCAAAATCATCATCGACGAGCTTGGAAAATACGGAACGATTACGTACAAACGTCTCTACGGTGATTTATCGAGAACCAACAACCGCAGCTGGAAAAATGCACTTTTATCGCATTCCATCAACCCGGTCCAGCAATATAATTACACAACCGGAAAGAATTCCACGGATTCGGCCATGATTATTGACGCCATGGATATTCTTTATTCCGGAAGGGTTGACGGCTTCTGCCTCGCATCCTCCGACAGTGATTTTACCCGTCTGGCCATGCGCCTTCGTGAGGCCGGCATGACCGTTATCGGAATGGGTGAAAGCAAGACTCCCGAACCGTTCCGTGTATCCTGTGAACGATTCTTTTTCCTGGATCTTCTCTGGGACGATTCCTTAAACGATGTGGACGGTGATTCCGATTCCGCAGACAGCGAAGAGGATGCCATCACTCCTCTTCCCGCACTCGAAGCCATGATTGCCAAAATCATCATGGAAAACGGCGTGGACGGAACCATGATGGATATCGGAGAACTCGGAAGCCGGCTTACCAAATCGGACCCCGCTTTCGATATCCGTAATTACGGCTATAACAAGTTTTCCAAATTCTTAGAGCAGTTCCCTTCCATCAAACTGGTGAACAGGGATAATTCCGTTTCGGCGATTTTACAGGAGACGAATATCTCCATCGAAGCCATCGAAAACGAAGTAATCAATATTCTTTTGAAAGCCGAAAACCACACCATGTATACCGGAACGCTTTCCCAGAGCCTTTGCCGCATTTATCCGACTTTCAACGTTGCAAACTACGGCTACAACCGCTTCAGCAAAATGCTGACCGAGTTTAAATCCGTCAAGGTCACTTCTCTCGGACGTGTGGTAACCCTGGTCGATGCAAGCAAAGCCATGGCAAAGAAACCGGAAAAGAAAAACGAAAGCAAGAAGCAGGAGAATAAAAAACAGGACTCCAAGAAAAAAACCGGTCCCGAACAGAATTTGAAGCCGACGCATAAAAAACGCGGATAACCAAATGGGTGACAGGCACTTTTGGAACAAAAGTGCCTGTCACCTTTTTTATTTTATCACACCATTTATAATCTTCTGTGCCTCTTCATATTCAAACTCTTTGATACAGACAAGTGCCTTTTTCAGTGCTTCCCTTCGGTCTTCTTCCATGGAATGCGATAAAATTTCCTTCAGGATTGTTTCCGCCGCTTTCTCATCCAGAAGGCCGATGGCTTCAAGTGCCTTTGCCAGATTTTCATCCCATTCCTCTTCCGACAACGCTTCTTTCAGCTCACCTTCGTCCAAATCACCGGTTATCTTTGAATGAATCAGTCCGTGGTCTGTCAGTGCAAACCCGATATTGGCCAGTAATACTTCATACTTTTCAATCAGTTCTTCCGTTTTTGCCCTGTCTATGAAGGGTTCTTCCGCCCTTGCATTTTTCTCCGCTTCCCCGGCCATTTCGGAAAGAGTCACGGCACCGATGCCCTTCATAACGCCCTTTACCGCATGAACCTCACAGGCATAATCATTTATATTCCCTTCATCCATGGCGGTCCTGATACGCAATATCTGCTTTTCTCCGTCCTCGTAAATGTAGGAAAGGACCTGCAAATACCGGGACAGATCGTTTCCGTACCGTTCAAGTGCGGATTTGGTATCGACTTCGGGAAAAATGATTTCCTTTTCCGATCCGGATTCTTTCATGGCATGTTCTTCTTTCCGGATTAACCCGGGAGGCAGAAATTCCACAAGAATTTTCTGAATGCTTTTCATATCCACCGGTTTCGATAAGTATCCCACAAAACCGTTTTGCAAAAACATCTCCTGGGCACCGGCAACGGCATTGGCCGTAAGTGCGATAATCGGAATCTTTGCCGCATTCTCCGAAATAAGACGCACCCGTTCGGCGGTTTCGATACCGTCCATATACGGCATCATATAATCCATAAAAATCATATGGTATCCGTCATCCTCACTCAGCATGGAAAGACACTGCGCACCGCTTGATGCCGTATCGGCCTCAATCTTTAATAAAGATAGCAAATCCCGGATAACTTTCCGGTTCGTTTCGTTGTCATCCACGCACAGTACTCTCGCTCCGGGGGCGGTAATCCACTCTTCTTTTTCCATATTCGAACCGGAATCCCCACGCTCTAATGTAAATTCCCCAATCGGAACCGGATTTACCACTTTCTGGTAAACGTAGAAGGAAAAACTGCTGCCCTCCCCGTAGGTACTTTCCACACCGATTTCTCCTCCCATGCCTTCCGTTAACCGCTTGGCGATGGCCAGACCGAGACCCGTGCCTTCGATATCGATATTCTGTCTGATATCATCTCTTTTAAAACTGTCAAAAAGATAGGGAATGGATTTTTCCTTAATTCCGATCCCGCTGTCGGCCACCGTAAAATTAAGTCTGACCGTATCGTCTTCCATTTCTTCCCAGTCCGCTTTGAATGCGATAAAACCCTTTTTGGTATACTTGCAGGCATTATCGAGAAGGTTCGTGATAATCTGTCGCAGATGGGTGGCATCGCCCCTGAGTTCCCTCGGCATCGTCGGGGATATAATCAGCCGGAAATCCAGACCTTTTTCGTTTATGCGTTTATCAAACATGCTTAACGTATCCCTTAAATACGTCAGGGTATCGTAGTTGAATTCAACGAGTTCAAGTTCCCCGGATTCGATTTTGGAAAAATCGAGAATACCGCTGATAATCTGCAATAAAACGTTGCCGGCACGGGAAATATCTTCGACTTTTTCTTCTACTTCCGGTTCGGGAGAACTGTGCAACAGAAGTTCCGTCGTTCCCATAATCGCATTCATGGGCGTACGAAGTTCATGGGACATGGTTGCTAAAAATACCGTTTTGGCCCGGTTTGCTTCCTCCGCCTTATCCTTCAGTTCGATCAGGCGTTTTGTGCTTTCGATTTCCTCCGTTTTATCAAAAAGCCACATGCTGTAGCCTTTCAGCGTCCGACGGTCATAAAAAGGCGAAACGGAAACCTGATAGCTTTTGTTGTCCACTTCCATATATTTCGTGTTCTTTGCGAAAACCTCTTCGATGATTGCCGATTTTTCCTTTGCATTATAAAGACCCGGAAAAATATCGTAGGCAATCTTATTCGCAAAAAGGAGATTCTTTCCGACATCCAGAACAATGTAACCCTCGTTTACGTTTTCCGCGATACTGTCCATTGCAACCTGCCTGGTATCGAGAAGACGGAACCGGTATACCATGAAAAGCAAAAAACCCATTCCGATTACAATCGACGCCGGAACCGGGTTAAATCCGATTTTTTCCACTCCTACGCCGTAATAGAGGGATGAGGCAATCGCCGTCGGGCAGTAACAAATCGGCAGAAAAAGCGTTTCGAACGATTTGCGTTTCTTATTTTTGAAATAATCGACGATGCAGATAGCGATAAATCCCAGAATCATAAGCATATTGTAAATATGCGATATACGGCAAACCACACCCTCCGTTACCACAATCCTCGAATAATATCCGTCCGTAACAAAGGAAATATCCGTAAAGAAGAACTTGTGATACTCCGCCGTCATGACGAATAAAAGGAAAATGCTGTCTATCGTCAGAAGAATCACGCGAAAACAGGTCGGAATATAAGAATTACAGCATTTTGCAATAAAAAATAAAAGGAAGGAATTTAGGAAAAACAGACCCAGCAGCTGAACTTTCAGACTCACCAGGGAAAAATTCCGGTCCGTTCCCATCAGTTCAAGGATATAACCCATGATAACCAGAAACACACTGATGGATGCCGCAAACAGATATTTAGAAGTATCGCTTGCTTTCTCGAGTAAGACAATCCCGATATAAAGAAGCGATACGATAAAAAGTACCAGATGTATGATTAGCAAAATATTATACATGCAAAATATCCCCGGAAAAATCCGTTAACCGATGTCAGCTGCGAAAACTCCCATGCCGGTTTTCCTTCTCAGTAAGTGCTTCGCCATCATTATTATAATTTCCGCCGGTAAAATACGCAACCTTCGCCGTCCTTGACACCATTCATTCGATAAGGTATCATTTTTTCGTGTATTTAAGGGCCCGCCCGTATCATACGGTACCGGCCGGAAAGCCCGTTCTTTGAGGAAAATCGGATCATGGATAAACAATCGGAAAATACTTTTCTTACTTTTATAAAAAAAATCCCGGGCAGTGCAAAAGCCGCTTTTATCAGCTGTTTCATCGTCGGATATATTGCCCATCTTTATGCTTTTACCAATGTCATTGTAAATCCGGACGGAATATCCCGTGTCTTCGACCCGCAGCAGATGACCATCTCGGGACGGTGGTTTTTACACTACGCATCTGCCTGGAACGGTTATATTCAGGCTCCCGCTTTAATCGGATTTTTCTCGGTTTTGTTTATGTCCCTTGCTGCCGCCTTTACCGTGCATCTTCTGGAAATCAAAAATAAAGTCATCGCATCCTTCATCGGTGCTTTTATGATTATTTTTCCGTCGATGGCGTTCACGTTTCTTTTCATGTTTACGGCATCCGCATACTGTTTTGCCGTCCTTTTGGCCGTCGTTTCCGTATGGCTTGCAAAGAAATATAAATTCGGATTTCTTTTCGGCGCCATTCCGCTTGCGTGTGCAATCGGAACCTATCAGGCGTATGTTGCCGTCGCGGCCGCCCTTACACTGATTGTTCTGATTCTTTTTTCTTTGGAGAAGGAACGTAAGATAAAAGATGTTTTGATTCTTACCGCAAAAATGACCGTGCTTTTAGCACTGTCCCTGCTGCTCTATGCGGTCGTTTTAAAGATTTTTCTTGCCGTCAAGGACTTAACGCTGATTGATTACAAAGGCATCAGTTCGATGGGATCCTCTTCCTGGATCAAAGATACTCTTTCGAAAATTCCGGAAGCTTACCGCAAATTCTTCAGTTATTATTTTAAGGCAAACGGATTTGCCACCTATACAACGGTCTTTACGGTAATCCTGAATATCGCGTTCGCCATTCTCGGACTGTGTTCGTTCCTTGTTTTAATCATCCGCGGAAAAATATTCAAATCTCCTCTTGTGCTGATTTGTCTGATTGTTTTCTGTGCTCTCGTTCCGCTTGCTTTTAACGTAACCGTACTGATGGATTCCGCCACTCCGATTATGCGTTATGCGCTGGTATTTACCTATATTCTGGCGCTTGCCCTTACCGACCGTGCAGAGCACCCGGCACTGCTTCTTTCCGTAAGCGGTATTTCCGTTTTGCTTTGCATCGTTTCCGTCTGGATTGGCAATCTTGCCTATACGGCTTATGAAACCGAACAGCGCTCCGCGGAATCGTTTATGACCAGACTGGTAGAGAGAATCGAATCAACTCCCGGATATCAAAGCAACATGGAAGTCGTCATCATCGGAGGATATCCGAAAAATACCTACTACAGCACCATCGACGAATTCTTAGTGATTGCCGATCCGGTTCCCGCCTACTTTATTCCGAACAACAAGCATCTTTATTATTACTTAAACGACTGGATTAATGTTCCCTGGAAAATGCCGGATGAAAGCGTCATGATGGAAATATCGGACAGTGAAGAATTTAAAGCCATGCCCCTGTATCCGGACGACGGAAGCATCATAATCTCGGGAAACCGCGTGATTGTAAGACTATCCGAAGCCTATCATCCGAAGCAGGAATTTGAAATCCAGTATGAGAACCGCAGATAGCATATACAGATAAATGTTATGATGCGATTTCGGCCGGTAAATGAAACAAACCATATCGTGGAAATAAAACAAGAGATCCGAGGGGGAAGCCTCGGATCTCTTGTTTGTGTAAAAGGGGAATTCTTTCGGAATCGTAATTAGTACTTATCACTAATTCTGTTATCATTATATTGCCCAAATGCCGTTTATTCTATAATTATTTTGCCGTTTTTTAACAATATATTAGCGTTTATGTATTTTTCTCCGGTTTTTTTACCTCATTTATTAACGTTTTATAAACAAAACAAAATTTCTTCCGTCAGTAAAGTCAGTAAATCTCTTCCAGCCCCAGTTTGCTTATAAAGAAGGACCTCATGTCCTGGCAGCCTTCCATTAACTGCTCAAAACCGATTCTGGAATAATCCTCTTCCGGAATACTCATACATATATTCTTCCCAGTGATTCTTTGCCGCTGTTTTTCTGCTTTCCATAATCTCTCCCTTTCGAAAAAATATATTTCCGGTCATGCAAGTGTCATATCCATCCTGCCGCCGGTTTTGTCATAACCGCAAACCATCACCGTCAATGCCGGAATTTCTGCCGATACGGCATCCTCTGATAAAAGCAGTGCCGAAAAGGCTGCCGGCTCATTTTCCTTTTCATCCATGACGGATGCGATTATTAAAACATCCCCGTTTTTTACATACCAGATCATGCCGCCGTCGGACAGTTCGGCAATTTGACCGTCTGCAAGCAGATGATCTTCCAGTGCGTATTTCAGTTCCTCTTCATCCCAGACGACATCTCCCGCATTTTCGCAAAAACTTTTACGGCAGGAAAGAAGTTTTTTCATGATGTACTCCCGTCCTCTGTCCGTGATATTCCATGCGGTAATACTCTCTTCTTCGCCATCCTCCGGCATCTGCCCCGGGACTGTTTTTTCTTCTTCTGTTTTTTCTTCCGTTCTTTCAATTATCTTTCCCGGAGAACTTATGAAAACTTTAAATCCTCGTTTTTCATAAAACGAGATAAGTTTTTCCGTTTCCGGAACGAGGATGACCGGGCACTGATATCTTTCCTCGATATGCCGGATAAACTCAGTGGCAAATCCCTGCCCGCGGTAATCCGGATCCGTTGAAAGTGCATACAGATAGATTGCCGGAACCGAATCATTTTCCGTTTTAATCCGACAGGGAATGAGAGCTGCCTGGCATGCCGCATGCCCTTTCTCATAACGTTTAAGAATTCTGTGATGGCTTATAAAGAAACCGGCAAGCGAAGGCGGATCGTTAAATGCCGACAGATACAGGTTCTCCGTTTCCATCCGGTTTGTCTCGTTCGCGTATGCATATTGTCCGTAAAATGCGGTATATTTCTCAAGCAGTCTGTACCCGTGATAACTTGATTTGGCAAACCTTAAGCCCGGATCGCCGGTGTCATCCTCTCTGTTTATGACGGAAAAACGGCCTTTCTGAATAGCGGCAAATTCGCGGTTAATCATCTGGTAAGCACCCCTCACCCCTTCGGCTGCTTTCTCAAAATGAACCGTAATCTGATCCTCTGTCTGCACCGATGCGAGCGTAAAAGCGACCATCACACCGTTCTGCCAAAGAACATATCCTTCGATTCCAAGTTCGTTCCGATAAGTCAGTGCCTTGATGAGTGCCTTCCTCTCCTCCTCATAAGATACGCTCTCTTCCTTTCCCGACCGGAGTCTTTCTTCCATCCAGCGTTCGTCCAGATTAAGACAGGCCGGAACATCTTCCTCTTTCAGTTTCGTAAACTCCCATGTACCTCCTTCAAGAAAATGCTTTATATGATTTCTCTTTCCCGCAAAATGCCTTCCCGGAAGTGTTGCGAGAATTTCCGTATCATAAACATAATCAAATGCATCCCTGTAGGGAATCATCTCGTATTCCCCGGGGAAATGATTGTCAAGCCAGTCTGCCTGCTCTTTTGTCACACAGCAAAGAGCGAATTCCTCTTCCGTTTCCCGGAGTGCAAGAAGCATTGACTCCTTTTCTTCATCGCTGCCCCCGACCGGAAACGAATAAAATCTTTTCCGGTCCCCGAATTCACAGGAAACCATCATACAATTGCCCCATGAGGCGATTTTTCCGTTGTATTTCTCCGACCAGATAAAACAATTGGTAAATGCATAATCGCATGCACCGACGTTATCGGAAATGATGCGCCGATTCCATTCATCCCTATATTCCAGTGAAATATCAGCAAAAACAGGTCTCTCCATATGGTACATCATTCTTTCTGTCAATAATCGATAGTCAGTGTAATTCTTTTTCGGTTTTCGGATTCAGAACCTTCTTCGGCAATCCGGTCAGAAAATCATACAGAAACTGAATCGCGTATCCTGCCGTAAAAATCAAAAGAACCGCCAGTATCCATGCTCCGACGGAATTCACTTTAAAGCCTGCCCTCCGGCATAAAATTTCAAAGAAAACCCGGTGGAACAGATACATGCACATGGATGCATAGGTTATGTGCCGGGCAATCGTATCGGTAAATTTGCAATGAAGAACGTGAAAGAAAAGGAACCATCCCGCTATGAATAATACCGCTGCCGGAATTGTCGCTGTTTTAAAATCTTTCGAATCGGTTATAAACGAAATAAGCACAGACAGTGCAATACAAGTCAGGGAAATCGCCACCGTAATAATCCTGCCGCGAAGCGTGTCAATTGTAATCCGGAAATCCTTTTCCCGGATGAGCTTCCCGAAGAAACAGCCTGCGGCAAAAAACGGCCAGTAGAAATACAGTCTTTCATCCGCCGTGAAAAATACACTCAATGCGACAAAGATTACCTCTGCTGTCACCGCGATTCCGGCCGAAATCTGCCATTTTTTCATAGACAATAGCGGACTTAACAGCCAGAATAAAAAAATCACACCCGCAAACCACAGAGTCAGCGGATATGGTTTTTTCAGCCATCCCAGGCCGCATAAGACATACGGCAGCATCTGCCTGTCATTTATGCCAAGAAATACCATGGCAATTTCCGCTATGGCAAAAAGCGGCCAGAGTCTTAAAAAACGGCCGGCATAGTATTTTAAAACATCTTTAAATCCGTGATATTCCCTGTATGCAAAATAGCCGGAAATAATCATGAAGCAGGCCAGAACACAGTAGGTAATCTGCTCAAAAATATTCTGTGACCGAAAGTTCTTAAAACCGCTGATATCCGTATAGGATACCATGTGCCAGAAACACACAATATAGATTACACATATGCTTCTTACGTAATCCGGCTCACAATAATGCCGTTTCGTTCCTTCCGCCATAACCCAGAATCTGCCTCCGTCCGGAAAAGACTATGCCTGTTCAAGGAAACCGTTCCGTGCCTCCTTCATCTGAACCAAAAGAGCGCTGTAATCCATTTCCGTCTGGTTTCTTAAGCCCTCCGTGATTTCGCTTACCGGATTTAAAACCGGTGTCAGTGAAAGGTTCGCCAATACACCTTTTAAGGCATGTGCTACTTCAAAAGCCTCTTTATATTTATGCTCATGAATAAGGCCTTCCAGTTCATCATATTTCGTATCCCGAAGTGATTTTTCCACAAGGCTTAAATAAAAAGCCTCCATGCCGGCACATCTTGCCAGGCCGGTTTTGGTATCCGCACCCAGTTCATTTAATTTCTCAATTGTCATGATTAATCTCCTTCCGAAGCAGTTCTTCAAAATCGTCTGCACATAAAGGTTTGGAAAAATAGTATCCCTGAATCACATCGCACCCGAGAAGTTTTAACTGTTCATACTGTTCTTTGAGTTCCACACCTTCCGCTACAACGGTAACATTTAAGTACTTTGCGATTTCCATAATAAACTCGACAAGTTTCCGCGCACGTTCATCCGAATGAATATTCCGCACGAAAACCATGTCCAGTTTTAAGACATCAAACGGCAGATCCGTAAGCATGTTTAAGGACGAATATCCGGTTCCGAAATCGTCCATCTCGATTCGAAATCCCTTCTCCCTTAATTCCTTCACAATCGCAATGATGTTTGCCTTATCATCGGTGTATGCCGATTCCGTTATTTCCAAAAGCAGGCTTTGTACATCAATTCCCGCCGCATCGACAATCGACACAAATTCATCGGCAAGATTCTCACTGAGCATATCCATTCGCGATACGTTCACGGATACGGGGATATTTACACCGTACTCCTTCCGCCATTTTGCTACATGTTCCGCCGCATCCTTCCATACATAATAGTCCACTTTACTGATTAATCCGTTGTCTTCAAAAAGAGGAATAAAGACCCCCGGACTGATCATTCCAAGCTCCGGATGTACCCACCTGATTAATGCTTCCGCACTGCCGAGTACCGGCTCGCCCGACTGGATCTTATATTTCGGCTGGAAGAAAACTTTAAACTGTTTTTCCGCCAGTGCCTTATCAAGATCGTGAATCAGTTTTTCTTCATAATGCTCTCTTTTACTGATTTCATCATCGTAATACGCGACATGCTCCGTGTAGTTTCCTTTGATGCTGTTGCATGCCAGATATGCATAATCATGCCGTCTTGCCAAATCCGGGTTCTCGCTCGCATTCTTGTAAACGCCCAGACGAATCCGGCAATCGGTATCTTCCAGAACGTCTTTTAAGGAAGCGCAAATCGCTTCATAAAGCCTTTCAGCATGATCGCCGTCTTTAATGTAAATATAGAAATTGTCCGCATCAAAACGTCCCGCAATTCCGTGATAGTTACGGACATAGTCCTTAATGCATTTTCCGATGGTTGATAACACCTTGTTTCCCAGTTCACGTCCGTGCGTTGCGTTAATTACATGAAAGCGGTTTACATTCACCGCAATCATATCCTTATCATCCTCCGGGTAGTACTGATCCACCATCGTTTCATACTCGAGGAAATATTCGCGGTTAAATAGTTCGGTCACGGGATCGAACTGTGTCGCCGTAATAATATTCCGGTCTTCATAAAGCTGTACGATTCTGCCGATTCTGGCGAGTATTACCTCCGGCACATCGTAAGGCTTCGGAATAAAATCGGCAACGCCCATGTTTAAGCTTTTTACTTCCGCTTCCTTATCGGATGTTAATACGATAACCGGAATCTGCTTTAATACTTCGTCCTGTTTTAAAAGTCCGAAGAATTCATATCCGTCCATCACGGGCATCCGCAAATCCAGCAAAATGGCGGTCAGTCTTTCTTTCTCACTCCTCGCAATTTCCAGTGCTTCTTTTCCGTTTTCGGCAAGCAGCACCTCATAATCATTTGAAAGAATGTTTTTCAGAAGCATCCGGTTGATTTCTTCATCATCAACAATCAGAATCCTTCTTTTCATGTTCAGTCTGCTTTTGACAAAATCACTCATACGCCATCCTCCTAAATCAGATTTTCCAGTATTTCAAACAAAGTATCCGGCTCAATCGG
>JAEEGL010686561.1_pt1 | contig 17565 bp, 7 predicted proteins | sample 9134231 | NCBI WGS metagenome assembly JAEEGL01 (sample SAMN16246548, study PRJNA631951) | gut metagenome | biome: gut microbiome; feature: rumen; material: fiber-attached | host: Bos | place: Iran: Karaj | collected 2018-10 | reverse complement strand
GAAAATGCTTTATCGCCAATTTCCCTGATCTCATCGGGAATGACAACTTGCTTTTTTTCTCTTTGTTGGGTGTATTTTACAAGAATATCATCTCTGATCAGATATTCCACTGTTAATCGCTTCCTTCTATCAGTTATAAGCTGTCCAGAATAGATTTAAGAGCATAAGGCTTTGCATATTTTAGCTGAGTATCACTTACAAAAATACACCCTTTTTCATTCGGCTTAACCCACATTGAGGGATAAATAATAATTCTTTTCCTGGTATGTAGATTTTCGATCCATATTTGGTTTTGGGTGTATTCTATCTTGGTACCGGAAAGCCGAAGAATTTGTTCAAGCGATTGGAAAAGTGTTTTTTGCGTTTGAAATGACCGTGCGGGTGCGCAGAAACCTTTCTCTCCCCAGTTTAATAAATCAAGAGCAGCCTTTCGATCAAGCGTTCCGTGAATATTCTGATTCCGGTAGTGCTTTAGGCAATTATGACAGGCACTATCGCATTGGCAGTTAGTCAGCAGATCTCTTGTCTTGGCTAGAAGATTATGAATGGATGATTCAATACTGACGGCGTATCCTGCGCCACTTGACAGGCTGTCATATAAATATATATCCAGGAAATCACCGTTTGAGCCATGGCGAACACGAAATCCTGTTACAAGTTCAGTAAATTCAATGTCTAATTCATGACAGGCTGCCAAGCGAATTGCTTCCGCGAGAGATTGACCGGCACGCTTAATCCAGGTGTTTCGCTGCGTGGTTACATCGATTTTGTTTCTGTCTAAACAAAATTCCAGCACTAGCATGTCCGTTATAAAATCGTATCCGAGATTCACATTGATGGTATCGCTATGTCTGCAACGTGTCTTGTTGATTTTTGAACGATATGGACGAAGAATATCTTTCAACACTCCCGGATCATCGCCTGGTAGCGCGGCTCCGCAATCACAACACACTGTAAAGCCTTTCTTGCCATTTCCTTTATTGAGCATAATAATACGCTGATTCGGACGTACTGCCATTCGTATATGTGAACAGCCATCTATATCTGTAACGTCATCAGAACTTGGAAGTGTAGAATAAAGCGGTTGTTGAACGGCAGTGTATTCTTCTTCCAACTGAGCCGTTTCTATCGATCTGGCATCGCGAGGAGCAAATCCCCAAGGACGAAGCATTGGAAGCATTGGTAGTAGCGAAGAGTTTCCGCAGAACGGACAATACTTGTGATTATCTTCTTCCAGCCCGAACCATCCACATTGAGAACATGTTCTGATATTCTTCAGATAACTGGCATCCTGTATGAAGGATCTAGCCGGAGAAGCGGAGTTACCCCCACGTTCTGTTCCGGGATAAAAAATTCCACCTATCTGGTAGGTAGTTTTATCCACAACAATTGCTCTTCCAGGAGCATACTCTCCGATGGCTATGTCTAAACCTCGCTCCACCTGGTATTTCACCTTACCGTTATAATCAGAAATATATGTACTGACAACATTTTTCGGAAAAGAATAGGTTGGAATAATCCCATCCTCATAAAGAGCGTCAAGGAGGGATTTTTTCCCGGAATCGTTGCAGTCATCGGTTTCATATAATTCAGGATGATTGTCTCGTTTTTGCTTTAATCCAAGCAGTGCTTGTTGAAGTGGAACTTTGTAATTATATATGGCTGCTTGTGAATCTTTAGGCACAAGAATATCGGTTTCGCTGATAATGTAGTTGGTTAAGAAATTAATGAAATCGGGTAAATGCTCATCTAAAAAATCGATCGCTGAAATTGCATCCATACTGGTTGCCGCATAAGATAAGTAGGATTGAAGCGCAACCATCCCAAGATGACGCTGAATGATTTTTTCGCTGGTGATATCAATCCAGGGGCTTCGCGGATCTCCTCTGAACATGGGGACAGGATTTGCAAAATAAAGAGAGTCATGAGGCCCGTCTTCGCAAAAAGTGACGATTGTGGAAAGACTTGATCCGCGTCTGCCGGCTCGACCAGCGCGCTGTTGATAGTTTTCTCTCATAGGCGGAATGTTTCTGAGACCAACTGCAACGAGAGAACCAATATCAATACCCACTTCCATTGTCGTAGTACTGCTTAATATATCTACAGGTGCTTCTCCCGTTTGCAGAAAATCCTGAAATCGTAATTCATATTGTTCCGTTTTCGACCAAAGATCATCCCTTTGATCCTTATGAGATAATTGTGCTGTGTGTTCTTCTGTATCAATTACCCGTATGGTATCACCATGAAGTGCGTCTATAATCGGACTGCGCCAGAAATCCAATGCCTTTGTCTCTTCTGATGTCATAGGATGAATATTCTCACTTCCACAGCTCGGGCATTTTCCTTTCAGTAAGTAAGGAGTAAGCTCAGAGCATTGTTCACATCTGAACCAAGTGTGTTCTAAGGAAAAACGAGGTTTTATCCGAGTGAGATCGATGTAATACTTTCCGCCTGATGATTGTCCTTCGTCCATAAAGGTTTCACGTAAAATGCGACTCCAGGTAGCTTCGATTGGATTGTTATCTTCCCAGTTCATGATTTTCCTGATAACGCTTGTGAATTTCCTGTTTTTTTCTATTCCATATCCGGCGTAGTTTGGACGAACCTTCTCACGAATGATATCGGAAATTGTGTGACCTAAAATAACGGAGGAATCACAGAGAGACAGTATCCATGCATTGAATAGTTCCAGAAAATCTTCTTCGTTAACGCTGATTCCACCATCCTCCAGTGCATCGATTGCGTCCCACTTGGCAGAATCGGTAGGTTCTATCCAGCTGATGGCAGCATCCAGGAGTGTATTATAGCCTCCACAATAAAATCGAAGCAGCTGTTCCTTCATCTGTGTCGGCGCATTGTCAATGGTATAACGAGGTGTGTACGGCTGTCTTCTCTTTTGGGAACGCAAGTAGTTTTTCAATGACTGTGAACCGTGTTCGTACAGCCGGGTTTGTTGGTTTTCCGATTCACTGTCATGAAAAATATGAACATGATGCTCAACAGCAGCCATTGCGAAGTAATCATAGAAATAATTCATTGACTGCTCCGTAATTTCGTGTTCCATGCGGTCTATGGCAATCGCTGCGAGCTGACGTGCCGCTGAAATATCGGATGCGTCTGACATATCTCTTGCAAGCTTTGCGGCACGTTGCCTGCTGTCTGAAAACAGGAGAACCTTTCGACCCTCGTTCGGAAGTCGCTCAAGATTACCTGTCTTTCCCGGAACGGCTGGCTGTGCCTGAAATTGCGCTTTAATGAGATTATAAAAAGACTGATTTCCCCTTGTGCTGAAGGATGTAAGCTGCATCTTCGCTAATTCATGACGGCAATGAGGACAAGTGGAAAATGTCAGGATATCCGGGCGGGATTTTGCTGTAAAACTGCTATAATAGAGTTTCCTGATCCCAGGCTTTCCTTCCAGAGAATCATCGGTAAAATCAATAAAACCGCTGCGCACATCTAAGTAGCAAGGCAGAATCTTATTCTGTCCTTGTTTTTCAGGAAGACGGTATTCAGAGGACGGGATAAAAAGATGTATCTCTTTGACCTCGTCTTCTTGAATTAAGCCCGGATCATGCCACAGGTATGTACGTTTTCTTTCTTCAAAATCCTGCTTCAGCACAAATCCTCTGAAAAAGATACTGCCGCACCGACGATCATTGTACAACTCATAAACCGTACTTCCACATTCCTTACAGGTGAACCCGTCGTCATAAAAGTAGATTTCTCCTAACGTTAATCCGTTTTCTGTATGTGAACAGAAACAGTCCGGATTGGTACACGCAAAAACACCTTTTATACCACGGAAAAGCATATGCATTCTAGCGGGAAACAGGACGACACCGTTGATGCTTCGCGCCAATGGTGCAATCGCAAGCAGAATGCTGACTGCATGGAGGGAACGCTCTATTTCTTGATTTGGAAAAATTGATTCGGCTAATTCCTGCAATGAAATGGCGGTTCCCCTGCAAAGCGGAAACATTTGACGAAATGATTCATAATCCGTCAGATGATCATAGAGCCATTGACAAGCATCTTCTGTTGTATCGAATGGTGCTTTACTTCCCTTGATACCGCTCCAGAACTGGTTAAGCGCCGCGAGACGTTCAGCGTCATCATCCTCAAATGCGTCAGGAGTAGACTCCATATATTTATGAAAAGAAATCTGAATTGAGACTCCTTTTCCTATCTCATCTTTTTCGCCGGTAAGGTAACAGAACGGATGCAAATCATCAGAAGCTGTCAAATCATTGGCAAATCGTTTCACCGCGTTACGGTCGTTATCGTCGTTATCAGGCATACTTGCGGTGGTAAGAATAAACTGAACTTTTTTCCGGTCAATTCCAAGGCGATGAAAGAGGCGGCGTATCAGATAAGCTACCTCTCCACCTGAGGATCCACGGTACATATGTGCTTCATCAATCACAAATAACAGTTTGTTGTCTGGGTCAGCATTTAACCACGCTTTTGTATCATCCCATATTTTGGTTTCCCTGGGTCGGAGCAGCATATACTCAAGCATGGAGTAGTTGGTAATCAGAATATCCGGGCAGAATTGCTGCATTTCAAATCGAGTTACCAATTCGGCATCTTCGTCATTTGGAATATGTTTGCTGATATTGAGCTTTTCAAGAAATTCATCAAAGTTTTCTTTTGCTGGGAGTTTTCCGTCCTTTATCAGCTTCTGCAGGAAAGCTCTTTCACCCTCTGTCTGTGGATGGACAATACCTGCATACGTATCGGCAAGTCGATGATCCTCTTTACGCTTAGGTTCTATTCCTGCGTAGGGTGTTCTGCCGGTATACATACCAAACTGAGGGCGTCTTGAATTGATACCGCAAATATTGCGAAAAATAGTAACAAACCGGTGGTCAGGATCACCCATCAGACGACGAAGACGGCTGATCTGATCTGAAACCAATGCGTTCATCGGATACATAATAATGGTCCTTACTCCACGCATGGACCAGCTATCTGGATGGCGCTTTGCTTCACAGGCAAGTTTAGCCATTAGCGGCCACATAAAGCATTCTGTTTTTCCTGAACCTGTTCCGGTTGCCACAAATAGATCCTGTCCTTCATAAGCTGCTTCTAAGGCAGAAACCTGATGACAGAACGGAGACGGATATACACCAAGATTCGCGTCAGACAGCTCTTTGAAGTATTCTTTTAACCAGTCAGGAAGATTTTCAGACAACTGGATTCCGTTGGGAACGCTTTTGTAAGCAGGAGAGGATTCAACATAAGGTTTCTGATAAAGCACTCCCTCTTGATCCAGTTTTCCTTGTATGGCGGATAACAGAATGGGAGATTTTCCGAAATACTGCGATTTTATATAATTTTCCAATGCTTTGCGCAATTGAAGATGTACGCCGTTAGCACCGTTTGTCATATTCATTCCTCCACAAAGCGATAGCCAATCATTTCTAATTCATGACGGAAAACCAAATAGGCTTTTTTCGCCATCTTTCGTGTAAAAACCTGGGTCATATCGGAAGTAAAGTCGTACCTGAGAGGCCAACTGTATAGTTTATAAAACGTTTCCTCGGAAGGTGGCAGCCGATAACCGAGTTTAATCTCCATAAGTCCACCGATTTCTTTGACTCCGATTTCCGGAAGGGTTCCGTATTTTTTTAACAGAGCGATTGCAATTCTTCTGTATTCTCCAAATTGCTGGGAAGTGTCGGAGACGCAATCTCTTAACTTCCACTCGGGAATGATCTTATGGTAATATGTACCATCTTGAAAACAATATAAAACATATTGCTTTTTGAATTCTCCGAATCTTGCCAGAGAAATTCTGTTGTCCTTATCCGGAAGTTGTTTCCAATACCCTCTGGAAAACGGTGGTTCAAGCCTCAGATATTCCGTTTTTTCCGGCCAGACAATAGGCTCCCACTCGCTGTCTGGAATCAGGTCTTCCAGATAGTTTTCAAAAGAGAAGGGTTGCAAACCAAACATTTCTGCAATTGTGTTTTCACCAGAATACTCCTTAAGGGAGTATTCCCCCAGACCGCTCATAAACAGACTGACGTCATGCAAACTGCCTCTGTGAAGGGTCACAGTTTTATATCCTGATGAAGCTTCTAAAGCAGGTGAAATCTGATATGCGGAATGGTAAAAGAATCCGCTTCGCAGATAAATTGAGTAGATTTCATCTAGCAGCACGTTTTTATCTTTTGGTATGATGTTGTCCAGTTCCGGATAAATATTTGCATAGGTAGAAAAGACCTGTTTCATTCTATCCTTAAAATGCTGTATTGAAACCGTATTTTTGTCATCACTATGATCCCAAAGTGAGGCAAGTCCCATTTGTCCCGCCAGACTATAGACCGTCTGACTAATCCATTCGCTGCCGTCTGCGATGGGAATATTCATCTGTGAGGCAATGGATTCGATCAATTTATGTTTCATTTCATTCACTCTTCGCTATAATATCTTCCGGCTTCCGCTTTTACGAAGCCGGAAATACCGGTTTCGGATTCAATGTACTCCTGCAAAATGTCAGTTCGTCCAGTAAGAACGGAAAGAGGAAGTAAACCAAAGAGCACATCGAGATCTCTTTCCTTTGCAGGGTTACTGAGGATAGCTTTCGCATCAGAAAGGATGCGCTCCAACCGGTTGAGCAACCATCTGCTGAGACCGAGTTTTCTGATTGCCGGAATACGTAAAGGCTTCGGTTTTCCGGGGATAAATCCTTTAAAATCCTCCGATCTTTTTCCCGGAATCGGTTCACAGGAATCAAAAGCGCCGATAAAACATTCGCTGAATATTGGGAGCATATAGTTATACAGTCCCTTTGGTTCGATTTGCAGATCTTCAACAAAGGGATGTGTCCATAAAATCTGTTTGTCCATCATAGCAATTGATGAAGGGTAATCATCTGACCAGCCTTTTCCGAACATATTCCTGATAGCAATGATTCGTTCTTCGCTCATGCTGAGTTTGTCAGATAATCCGTAATCTGCATTATTTCCTAGCAACAATTTTCCTGATTCTTTGCCAGACAAGGAAACAGAAAGAATATCCGCTATCTGAGTTCCTCCGGGACCAGCAATCAGAAGAGGCTCCTTATGGAGATAAGCGGAATAGAGGAATGCCGAGAGCATGGCACAAATCTCTGAATCAATACGCAGAGCGGAGGATAAATTCTGAAAAATGACATTATATTCACTGTTCCAATTATCTGCCATTTCAAAATCGTCTTCAGAATAACGCCTGTCTGCGGGGTGAATATATTGCGAATCGATTGCGGTATCAGAGTGAGAAAAACTGCCGAAGGGCATAAAAGCGGAAAGCTCCGCAATGAATCCTGCCATGTTCTTCTGAGCGTCCGCAATTTTGCGGCGGGTGGCATCTACGGTATCCCTGCCTAAAGCTTCATTGCGTACAATTTCTGCCCGTAATTGATCAAGTTTCTCCTGTGCTGCCTCTATTTCCATCAGCAGGTGGATTTTGTCGTCCTCGGCAGCGGAGATAGATTTACGAATTGTTTCAAGTTGACTTTCCGCTTCCTCGATTTGTTCTGTGTGAGTAAGCTTCCACTGTTTTTCTCCCGCTGCGATACTTTTCTCCCTGAGTCCGGAATGACATTCTATCATGCTGACCATTGTTTCGGCGTTTACGTCCTCAGCAGTTAAATATTTTTCTACGTTATGCAAAAAAGAGTCTACACGAGCCTGTGCCTCGTCGATGGTCATAGCATACGTCTGTGCCAGTTTATCAAGAATGGAGTCCTTCGGAATAGCATCCAGAAATTCCTTCATTTTTTGCCAGTCACTGCGGGTGATTCCCTTTGCTTTAAAAACAGGCCATGTCATATTTGACAATAAAAGTTGCTTTATAGAATCTGTTACAGAAAAAACGGGAATCATCCGTATGGGTTCACCGGGCTGAATGGATTTGAGGACTTTTCGATTTTTAAACTGGAAAATATCGCTTTCGTCAAATTCATAGTACGGCAGGGTATATATGTCGGATTTGATTGTTATATAGAAATTCTCTCCGGGACGGACAGTAAAGCTGCTTAAATCGCATAATACTCCCTTAATCTTCCCGTCTTTTTTGAAAGAAAACATGATGTTTCCGGACATATAGGAAGGAATCGTTGTTCCGCTCTTTAAGGTTTCTATGATTTCTTCTATATCAGACAAACCATCAAAATAGATGAATTCTATTGGTATTAAATCAGAGAGAAAGGATGAATTTGATTGCCAAGTTCCATATTGATTCTGACATTCATACCATTCCCAGAAGCCGATACTGTCAGCTTTAGAAGGTCCGTCTTTGCGAAAAATGTATGGACGATTGTCAAAGATTTGATCTTTGTTTTCATTCAAAACAAATGCAGTCAGTCTACCATCGATACAATCGGCAAAACGACGCAACCAAATATCATCATTTTTATCAGGACGATTTACTCTGCATAACGAAATCCAGCGTTTGTCAACAGGAACTATTTCTTCAACCTTGCTACTTTCGATCAGGTTTCGACAATCTACTAATCCAAACAGCTTTCCTTTGAATGGCTTATAATGAGAAACAACAGCATCAAAAAGCTGGGCATCAGCAATACATTTCCATTTATCCGACATTATTATATTTTGCGCGGCCTTTGGAATATTAAAATTAGGCTTATTAATTGCTTGATTGTTTTCTGAAAAGATGTTTTCATAGCAGACATAATATGACACTTCCGCGTTTTTTGGGGAAAGAACACGATAACCTATTTCGGTAATCCACCTCTGAGAAGCGTATCTAAGGCTTTTTCTACTGTATTCCTCGATTCTGCAAGCCCATGCGCTGTCTTTATTGTTACTGTGTATGTGATAACTGATAGTTTCAGCGGAAAAACTGCCAATCTGATGGTTGTTGCCAAAAGAACCGCCTGTGGTAAATTCATCCCAATCAGGAATGATTCCCGAAACCTTCTGAGGAGTATACTTTGCTTCAAGCCAGCGGCGAATGATAGTAATTATTTCCTCAAAACAGTTTTCTATGGAACCGTTATGCGGATAGATGGAAAATTTTACTCTATAGAAATCTATCACATTAACTCACCTTTTTTCAAAATAGATTGCAAAAGCAAATATGCGGAACGTGGCATTTCTCCAAGCTTAATTTTTTTGTAAAGCCACTTTTGCACCTCTGGGCAACCTGCTAATTTGGTGGTTATTGCTCCTGTTGAATGTGTAACAGGAATCATCGGACCTTTGCAGGCATTCAGTTTTCTGACCCATTCTATATCCAGTGCCGATAAGTCCGTTTCTGCGCTTTTTCTTGTAAATGACAAAGTACGCACGCAGTCGCAGCCTTGGAAGAGGCGTATTGTCATTCCAAAAGATAACCCGTCAATTGTCAAGTTTTGTTCAGCGGCAAGAGGATAGATATATGTGGTTTTTCCGTCTTTTTCGATAACCGCTCTTCCGTCATAAGGGCATAAAACGGAAATTAACTTTTCTTTTGGCAGTTTACTGTAAATATCATCCGTCAGCTCATTTCCTGTGGAATCATAGATAATCACTTTCGGGACTGGCACAGTTCGCTTCAAGGATTGCCTGATCAGATACGAAAAACCCAATGCACCGGATTTTCCGAATGAAACCAGTTGTTCCCTTTCCCTTGTGCTGATCTGATAGATTATTCCGTCATGTGTTCTTACGGTTTTCGCACCGGAGGGATAAGATTTTAATTCTGCATCCTCTCCGCAAAGGTAGAAATAGAATTCACTTGCGTTGTGATAGATAAAATATGGATCCTGAATGTACACAGGCCATATAGGATAAAACTGAGCAGGTTTTTCGGTAAGGAAGATGGCATATTTCAGAAAGAATTTTGCGGAGTATTCCGAGAATCTTTTGACGCGGATTTTATATAGAAACCATCCGGTGTACTCGCTGGTCAATTTTCTTCCGATCTCCGTCACTTCAATATCCATCTGGTGTATGTTGATCGGATTTGATTGAAGCAGATAATAAGTGTTACTGGTATAAGCCTTTCCGCCCGATTGGAGCATCTGTCCTGTCCGAATGTCAAAAAACGAGCCGGATAACGATACTCCCTGCGCCTGAACAGACCAGTACTTTTTCAATTCCGGCGTTGCGTTGATGTACTCGATCCGATACTTAGCGCTCGGAATGGAACCAGTAGGTAGATAGGTCGTGCCAACGGATTCAATGCGTTCAAAAGAATATTCGTATTTTTGAGAGGAAATGCCCTTGATAATGATTTTATCACAGCGGGCTTTCGGGTCAGGAGGAAAGAAAAATCCCAATTGCAGAGAAAAAATTGAATTGGTGACAGAAATTCGTAACGGCATGATATGACTTGCCAGATTTCGGATAGAACGGCCATATGTAGGATCAAAATACGTCTGTCGTTCGTCACATTCTTTGTTAGGTGCGTTGGGATCATGGCGAAAATGCTGGATATTGAGTCCCGGAGCCGTCAGCATGACATTCTGAGCGCATAATTCGCACACAAAGTGTCCGCTTCTGGCGGACACTCCGCATGGATAAAGCAGACGGGCTTCGTCCACCGAGACCCGTCTATATCCGATTGTGGAATCCCATACACAAACGTGTGTCAGCGGCATTTTTCTTCACCTCCCTCCGAAATAATTCAGCAACGTCTCCCTATGTAACTGCTTTTATTATAGAAAAAATGATAAATCTTATCACGGTAGTCGGAAATAGCCCTATCATCGTAGCTTTCGGGAAGCTCTTCCCAGAGTGTGTCACGGATCAGATTTTCCACGGTTGCCTTGGTTTCCTGCTTGTCTGTCCAGTGGTCAAGTTCCTCGATTTTTGCCGTAACTTTCCTGAGCAATGAGACGGCAACCTCTTTGATTTTCTTGATGTCCGATTTGGAGAGATCGCTGCGGAAGAGCAGATCGTAAACAGCGAGTTCTTCATCGCTGGAAAAACCTTCTCGGATATAACGCTGTTCTTCCTCGTCGAGATTCCTTGCTAAATCCATCAGTTCCATAAAGGTCTGTTCGATGGTTGCCTGATCCTGTTCGCTGTTGTAGCTTTCAATGATTGCCTGATAGCGCTCGTAATAATCTACGCGGTTGGGATTGTTGATAAGTAACCGGTCGAGCTTCTGCTGAATGATTTCTTCCAGATCGCGCATGACGAGGTTCTTTTTTCTGACCCTTGCAAATTCCCTGCGCAGCAGATCAAAATCAATCCCGCTGATGTCAAAACGCCTTGAAGGAGTCAATCCGGATGATACGTCTTCCATGGTCACATATTCATTGATGATCGAATTGATCTCCACCATCAGATCGGTGGTATCGACGTGCTTTCTCTTTCTTTGCAGACGGGAATAGATAGCGTGAATCGCGTCGTATTCCCTGTGGGATTCCGGAGAAAGATCGTCTCTGTTGGCGTACTTGATAAGGCGTTCCAGTTCGGAGGCGTAGGTGGAGAATTTCTTCCTGTCTTCGATTGTGCCGCATACGGCGTTGACAGCCGTTTGAAGCAGTCCGAGCTTGGCAAAATCCGACGCGTCTATGATGTCCTGCAAATTGAAATTGCGTTCTCTGAGAAATTGCTTGGCTTTTTCAATGGTTTCGAGAATTCTGTCTATCAGTTCCTTCTTGTCTACCGTCGGGTCTTCGCCGCCTTTGCCGCCAATGTTGGCGGTATAATCCGCCAGCGCCTTGCGAAGGGCTTTGACAATGCCGATGTAGTCGATGATCAGACCGTTGCTTTTGCCTTCGTTGACACGGTTGGCGCGGGCGATGGTCTGCATTAAGGTGTGTGCTTTCAGCGGCTTGTCAAGATACAGGCAGGACAGGCATTTGACGTCGAATCCCGTCAGCCACATGGCGCAGACAAAGACCACGCGGAGCGGATTATCCGGGTCTTTGAATTCATCGTCCAGATCGCGCTTTTCCATCCTTGAACGATGATATCTGATGTCCAGATTCCATTTCTGAAAGGTCTGTATTTCGTTCTGTTCCTGGCTGATGACGACCGCCATTTCCGTTTCCTGCATCCAGTGCAGCTTGCGTTCCAGTTCCTGCGCTTCCTGCTGCGTGGCCGTCCTGATTCTCGCCTGCAATGATTTTATTTCTTCCTGCCAGTATTCCTGCACATAGTTGTACATACGCACACAGGTGACTTTATTCAGACAGACAAACATCGCCTTGCCGCTTGTCCACAGGTCGGAATAATGCCCGACGAAGTCTTTGGCGATGGAACGCAGGCGCGGTTCAGCCGTGAGCAGATGAATTTCCTTGGCGAATTCCGCTTCCAGTTTTTCCTGCTGATCGGTGTCGATGTCCGCCTGCTCGATAGCGTCCAGAATCCTGTCGGTGATTTCGGGATTGTGCAGATCACTGATTTTTTCTCCGCGGTTTTCGTAATACAGCGGAACGGTCGCGCCGTCCTCCACAGCTCGCTTGAAATCATAGACGGAGATATAGCCGCCGAAGGTGCGGGCGGTGATATTGTCGTCGGAAAGGAGCGGCGTACCGGTGAATCCGATTCGGGAGGCGGTGGGGAGCAGGTTCATCAGGTTACCCGCGAAAATGCCGTACTGGCTGCGGTGCGCTTCGTCCGACATGATCAGAATATCATGATCGGGTATGATTGGCGATTCATCGGGACGGTTGAATTTCTGTATCAGAGTGAAAATAAAACTGGGGTTGCCTTTGAGTTTTTCAATCAGATTTTCTCCGCTGGTGGCGATGAAAGCGGAGGATTTCGCGCCGCCGAGAAGTCCGCAGTTTTCGAAGGTGTCGCTGATCTGCTTGTTGAGTTCTTCGCGGTCGGTGAGCACTACAATGGTCGGCGAACCGGGGAATTTGCGGCGTATTTTCTGGGCGAGGAACACCATGGAATAGCTCTTGCCGGAGCCTTGCGTGTGCCAGAATACGCCGAGCTTACCGTCGTTGAGTTTTCGGGCGGCATATGCCTTGACCGCCTCGTTGACGCCGAGATACTGATGGTTGCGGGAGAGGATTTTGACGGTGCGTCCGTCGGAATGGTCGTACAGAATGAAGTTTTCGAGCAGATCGAGGAAGTTTTCCTTTTTGCAGACGCCGCGTAGCATGGTTTCCAGCGCCACACAGCCTTCTTCTTCCTCTGAGAGTCGCTTCCATTCGTGGAAAAAGGCGTATTTGCTGCCCAGCGTGCCGATCTTCGCCTCGGTGCCGTTGGAGAGCAAGAGAAAGGCGTTATAATAAAACAGGTGGGGAATCGTGTCCAGATAATCGGTATAATTATCCACATAGGCGTTCTGCACATCCACATTGTCGTTTTTCAGCTCCACAAACAGCAGCGGAATGCCGTTGACAAAGCCGACGATGTCGGTGCGGCGATGATAGTATTCGCCGTGAATCTTCATTTCCTTGACCGCGAGAAAGCAATTGTTATCCGCGTGGAGAAAGTCGATGACAGCCGCCCGCTTGATTTCGGTCTTGCCGCCGGGCCGCCTGACCGTCACGGGAATACCGTCGCGGATGAGGGCGTATTTTTCCTCGTTGATCTGCATGAGCGAAGCGGTGGAAAGGCGATTTTCAAATACCGTCTGGGCTTCGATGATCTGCTCGTCCGTGATCCACGGGTTGAGCTTTTGGAGGGCAGCGCGAAAATACCGCGCCAGCAGGATTTCTTTGTAGTCCTTCCGACCCAGCGTTCCGTTGACCCCCAATTTCTCGGTGTTGTAGGCAAAAATAACGTCCCAGCCCAGATCGTCCCGCAGCAGATTCCCCGCGCTCTCCTGCACGAGGATATTTTCGGAATAGTCCTTGCTCATGTATAACTCACCTGATTATTAGATTCTGTTATTGGATAGCGTATGCAGAATTCTTCGTTGATTTTAATAATTATTATTGCTAAAACTTTCAGCATAGTAATATAATCTATTTTATGTTGATTTATATCTAAAGGATATGTACTATGAATATACTTGTTTCTTAAATCAAGCCCATTGCTAAATTCTGATTTATTTAGCAAATAATTGAGATATTTTTGCTCCGGACTACTAAATAGCTTACTTTCGAAACGTATTTCTCCTAATGAAGATAGCTTTTCAATTTCACTTTGGTCTTCATAGTAATATGGACATACCACTTCATGTTCAAATAAATCATAAAGTAATAAGATGCGAGGCTTGTTTAGATGAATCATCCCGGTTGAATCAATATATATATCAGTTCTCTTTTCTAACCATCTTAACTTAGGATGATGCCATTCAGGGAAATCTGAAATATTTACAGGAGTAGATAATAAAAGACTATAAAAGTTATGAAATCTTTCTCCATGTTTTTTTATTAATCTTAAAACACTTTGATCTGAAAAGAAATCAAATTGCTCAGTTTCTATTTCATTACTGTTTGCATATGCATATTTATTATGCATCATAGATGGCAAATCTTTGAATACAACTGGATTTGAAGACATTTCTAATAACTCACGATCAATACGATGATATTTTACAAATAAACTAAACTGTTTTAATATTCCATCCATTTCAGTTGGGAGACATTTGCATTTCTCCAAAAATGACGATTCATTAGATGGCATGTTAATAACAAATCCATCACAATTGAATTCCCTTTTAAGATAGTCAACGAAAAACCATTGAAAAATATCTTCTATATATACACCTAAGCGAGATAAGAAATCATAATATCCATTCATTTCTCCAGTGGACTTCATTTGCTGAATTTTGAAAGCTAATCCTATTCTATACTCTTTTCTTCCTTTGACGCCGAGATGTCTTTCAAAACAATCAAGTTGATTTTGCAATGAAGGAAAGGAGCATCGAAATTGAGAATCAACAAAACCAAAAAGGTAAATAAAGTTATTTAAAAGTGTTGGATAGTCAAGGTTTTCTTTGATCCAGTTCTCATTATAAGTAAATTTCATTTGATGTGGGTTTGCGTTATCGATTGTAATTGTTTTTTCCGATTTTCCGAAGCAAATATCTACACCTACACAAAATGACATTCCTGATGATGTTCTTTCTTTCCATTTTTCATCAGCTTTTCTTTTTGCTTTTAATCGTAATTCATCACTTATCGGACATTCTGCGCTACTCTGTGATGAAGATAAGAGCATTAAATATCCTAAGTGAGGTTGCTCAGAATCAATGTATTTATCAAGAATAGATTCATAATCTTTAGGATTCAAAGAATTAGGGAAATAATAAATACTACCGTTTGTCTCCTTTAATTCTAAAAATTTCTGAATGATTAGTTCGGCGCTCTGATCTGAGTCCATCATGTAATCAGCTATGAGTTTATCGAAATGCTTCACTATAGTTTTATTTCGCAAGAGTAAGTATAGAGAAAAATCAGGCTCATATAGGATTTCCCTCATGACAGACACAGGTATGTTTGTAAAAACTTTATATTTTTCAATTAACACCCAAAATTCATCAAGATAATCACTACTGACTTTATGGTATTCATATAGAAATGTCTTTTCATCTAAACTTTTTATATAACAAGCTATTGTCCTTAATATGTCTTTTTCTTTCGTTTTATAAATTAATAGGAATTCTTCTTTTATCCCTTTTGTAGAGAATATTTGAGAAACATTGTAAAGTTCAATTATTTCATTAATACTCTCATACTGTTTATTATTTTCAAAGGAATTCAATAGCCCTAATGCCATATTAAAGCATGAACTAAAAGCCAAGTCATTTATGCTATAGAGTTTAATGCCGTTGTATTTTGGTCGCATTTTATACCTCCAATTCTCCGCTCATCAGCTTAGGCAACAGCCGATCACGGGCTTCTGATAAAGTTTTTATTTGTAAATCAAGGAGTTCTATTTTTTTGTCAATTGACTTAGCGTATTCATCAAAGCGATTTGCTAACTCAGGACTTGGAACAATGACAATTTGTCCGTAAAGCTCGTCCTTAGTAATTGAGGCAAAGATGGAGCCGTTACCTATTAAATCATCCTTAAAATATTTATCTTTCAATAAATAAAAAAGGAAACTCTGTAATCCTGTTTTTGAATTAATTGCTGCCAAACCTCTACCAATTGCAATTCTATTTCTTGTATAATTCATTCTACCAACTGGCGCACGTACACTAAATAAAATACTGCCTTTTGTGGCGATTCGTGTAAACGTTGATGAAAAAATATCATCTGTTACAAAACGATAACCATAGGAACCAACACCTTGATGAAATGGTAAACCATCTTTTTTCTGATTATAAAACTCGGATTTTGGACTTTGCCCCATGACAATATCTGCAATATCCCCAAGTCGTTTTCTCTCCCATCCCTCCGGCACGCCGTCCACAATAGGCGTATGCTCATATCCGGGAAAACGCAAATCCACAAACCATTCCTTATACAAACGCTGTGCGGCTTCTTCCAGCAGCTTGATTTGCCTTTGGTTGTTTTCGATGAGGTCGTCGTAGGCGGAGAGGATGGAGGCTATGCGTTTTTGTTTTTCTATATCTGGCAATGAAATCTCTATATTCCTAAGTGCGGATAAACTGATTGTTCTTTGAGCAGCACCAACAGCTACAGTATCAGCCAGCGCATAAAACTCTTTACTCAGCATTACATAATAAAGAAATTTTGGAAAAACCACTCGGCTATCTGGACGTAGGATTGCTATATGTCTTTGAAAAACAAAAGGTTTATTATCCTTGATTAACACCGGAATCCCAAATGATCCGACGACCGAATATAATATATCGTTCTTTTGTGCTTTTCTTTTGGTATCAAGTTTATCATAATATTTCTGCGGAACAAACATAGTATCACAGAAATCAAATTGATTGCTTGATGAGATGTTTGAGATGGTAACAAAAGGTATTCCGCTTTTCACTTTTGGCGGTGGCTGATGATCTCCGTCAGCAATAGATAAACAGCAATTCCCTAACTTAACCTTTTCCCACTTCATAGCCCCATCTCCTTCATATTCCTTGAGATGGTGTCCATCAGCGCGTTGGATTCCGCCTGCAATGTGAGCAGTTCCTGATGAATCTCCGCCATGCGGGTCGCAAAATCCACGCCGTCATCCTCTGTCGGCGCAACGCCCACATAGGCGCCTGGCGTGAGCGACCAGCCTTTTTCCTCGATCTCGGCAATCGTCGCCGCCTTGCACAAACCGGGAATGTCGCTGTAAAAACCTTCTCCGAATTTCTCATAGAGCCACGCGGCTTCCTCAATGATTGTCAGCGTCTGATTGACAGCCGACTCGGATTGTTCGATGATTGCGGTCTGTCTCTTCTTAAAATCCCTGACATTTTTATACCCGTATTTTTTCAAAACCATATTGCTGCTGATTCTCGTGAACAATGTCGAATCGTCAACGATTGCGTCGGTCAGTTTTTTCCATTCACGGTAGATCGCTTCCACAAGCGGTCTGACAGAAAAGGTGTCTGTCAATGTGCTGACGGATTCTACCTTTTCAGCGTACAGTGCAACCGCTTGATTGAGTTCTCGGTAAATCGGGTCGGAATTGTCCGTGATTGCGCGAAAGGCTTCTATGTATTCTGTGAGGAGCGTGTGGATTGTATCATAATATTTATCCATCAGCGCCTTGTATTTCTCCGTCTCTCCGCGATGCAGCCAGACAATG
>JAEEGL010357153.1_pt1 | contig 17565 bp, 15 predicted proteins | sample 9134231 | NCBI WGS metagenome assembly JAEEGL01 (sample SAMN16246548, study PRJNA631951) | gut metagenome | biome: gut microbiome; feature: rumen; material: fiber-attached | host: Bos | place: Iran: Karaj | collected 2018-10 | reverse complement strand
GAAAAAGCTGTACTCCATGTATCTCTCCTATCTACCCAAGGAGAAGGTAGCTTTCGACCTGAAGATGAACTGCGATGATCGGGGCAGCTTCACCGAGCTGCTGAAGACCATGGACCACGGGCAGTTCAGCGTGAACATCTCGAAGCCGGGCATCACCAAGGGACAGCACTGGCACAACTCCAAGTGGGAGTTCTTCATCGTGGTCGCCGGACACGGGCTGATCCAGGAGAGAAAGATCGGCTCCGACGAGGTGCTGGAGTTCGAGGTGAGCGGAGAGAAGATCCAGGCCGTGCATATGCTGCCGGGCTATACGCACAACATCATCAACCTGAGCGAGACGGAGAACCTAGTGACCGTCATGTGGGCCAACGAGATCTTTGACCCGAACAAACCGGATACGTTCTTCGAGAAGGTGTAAAAGATAAGAGCCATGCTTCGGCATGGCTCTTTAATTGGGAATTGAAGTTGACATAATATAATTATTTGTAAACTGATAGACAAATTAGCTATTTTTGCCGGGTCACTTTTCAATATAGACAATTATATAGGAGCACACATAAATTTTGTCTATTTTGTCTATTTGCAGCCCGGAGCTGTGGAGAGGGCCTGTAAAGGGGAACAAGATAAAAAAGATATTTTCTATGTGTCGTCCTTTGTAAAGAACGATATGAAGATTTGACCCAGCAATTTTATCTTATTTATCTTGTTGCATCCCATAGACTGCCATTCCTGATACCATTTTACAAGCATGTGTCTGTCTGAATATCCCAGTTCTCGGATGGCTGCTGCAGCGTGACAACCATACTGAGCGTGACAACCATACTGTTTAAATAACTGTACAGCCTTCATTCGATTCTCGTATGAATACATCTTGAACCCCTTTCTTAGTTTTATTCGGCTCATTTTGGTCCAAGATTTCGTCCGCGGCCCCTTTTGGCTATTTCAGCCTGGCTCTAATAAGGTTGCAGTTTTTCTGTGAGCTTTTTCATTTTCTCTTTACGAAAAGCTCACATTATTATTGCAACTTTTGCAACCTTGCGGGAAGAAAGGCATATGAATAAAAAAGGAACAGCTTTCGCTGTTCCTTTGCTTTTTTATGAAGTTCAGACCATTTCGAAATTCTCCGGAACGACTTCCGGCACCGCGTCGTTGTCGCAGATCACCTTCTCAAAGCGGCTCAGGCTGCTGAAGCGGCAGAAACTGCGGCGGTTCAGCTTGCCGGAGTCCAGAAGGAGATAGTTTTTCTCACTGTTTTCCATAGCCAGCTGCTTTATGCGCATGGTGTCCAGTTCGTTGACGAAGGCATTCCCGTCGGTGATATCCACACCGGTGCAGCTGATCACCGCCTTGTCAAAGTGGAAGGTCTGGATCATCTGCTGGGTGAGGATGCCCACGGACATGCTGTAGTGGGGCAGATAGTTGCCGCCGATGAGGATGATGTCTGCGGTGGGATTGTTCAGGGAGCGCACCAGCAGCTCGGAGTGGGTGACGATGCGGATAGGGCGCTTCTCGATGAACTGGGCCAAAGCGGCCGTGCTGGTGCCGCCGTCTATGAAAACACAGTCGCCGTCCTGGATGTATTCGCTCATGCGCCGGGCGACCCGGAGCTTTCCGTCGTAGTTCACATCCTTTTTGGAACGGACGGTGAGTTCCACCAGGCTGTCTTCGCCCTGGCCGTCGATGAGGGTGGCGCCGCCTGTGACCCGGTTCAGTTTCCCTTCGTTCTCCAGCTTTTCAAAATCTCTTCTCACCGTGGCCTCTGAGATGTCCAGCTCCCTGGCCACGTCCTTCAGGTTGATGATCCCTTTCTTGTGCAGTTGGGAAATGATATAACGGGTCCTTTCAGATGCAAGCATAGTTTTCCTCCGTTTGGATTATCAGCAGACCAACATTCTATTACGGACCGGACGAAAATGCAATGGAAAACATGGGAAAAGCCTGATATTTCAGTCTTCGTGAGCCGAAAACCAGCGATACATCATTTTCAGGATATGGGGCTTGTTGCAGTCCCACTCTGTCCAGAAACGGGAGGCCGGCACGATCACCTTCCAGATGTCCACCAGTTTTTCATATTCCTCAAAGGAGATGCCCATCTGACGGACATATTCCCGTTCATATTCGCGGATGAACACCCGGGTCCGCTGCTTCATGGCGGCGAGCACTTCGGGGGTGAAATGGGCCCGATGCCCTTTGGGCAGGATGGGCACCACACTGTTGGCCATGGGGCCGTAATCGAACATCTGCACCGTGCGGGCCACATCCGCCAGCGGGTCACCCTGGCTGGCATCGCTCCAGTCGATGCAGATAAGGCCTTTCGGACTGTAGATCAGGTTCCCCTGATGATAATCGTTGTGGCACAGGCTGTCTCCGTCGGGAGCTTTCTCCAGCAGCTTCAGGCAGCGGTTCATCAGGTCGCTGCCCAGCTGGGGTTCTGACCGGCGCAGCAGCCGCTCATACCGGACCCGGCTGTCCTCCAGCCCTGGAGAATGGCACTGATGCAGCCGGTACTGGACCCGGGCGAAATCCCTTGCCACCTCCAGCGGATCCCGTGATGCCATGGCCTTGGACGCGCTTTCTCCCCGGATATATTCCAGCAGGATGGCACGCCTGCCCTGAAAGCTGATATATCCCCGGTATTCCGGCACAGGCAGTCCCTTTCCCTGGATGGCCTCGGTGCAGCGGATCTCCCGGTCGATATCCGCCTGGGGAACATAGTCCCGGTAGATCTTCACCAGGGTGTCTTCATCAAACTGTTCCACATCGGCGGTAAAGCCGGTGGTATTTCGTTCAAATTCAGCCATGAGAAGCTCCTTTCTTCCTATTCGGCGCGGAGCGTGTTCAGCTTTTCTTCCAGCGCCTGCTGGGCCGCAGCGTCCATGCCCGAAGTGCCGGCCAGGAAACGCATGGTGTAGTAGGTCTGGAATTCCTCTTTGGAGCTTTCGGGCAGGTCCAGGCGGGCAAGCATTGCGTCCAGCAGGGCAAACTGATCTTTCAGCAGCTCCCTGGCGGCAGGCTGCCGGCGAAGAAAGGCCATGGTGCAGTCCAGGGAGAGCCGCCCGCTGCCGTCACCGGTGATATAGCGGGGGAGAAGGGGCTGGGAGAAACCGGTGGGGATCATCCTGCCCCAGAGTTCCCCCAGCCACTGGGCCGCATCCTGAGGCCAGTTTTTCACCCGGGCGCAGAGAGCCTGCTCCTGGAATTCCTCGGCTCCGGTGGAAAAACCGTGGCCGCCCAGTCCGTATATGTGAGATTCGAATTCGATGCCGGCCTTGGTGAGGGCCAGCTGAAAGTCCAGGAAATTGCTCACGTCCACCAGCTTGTCGTCCCTGCAGGCAAAGAGGAAACAGGGACTGGTCCGGGCGTCCACATGTTCTGAAGGATGGGGAAGACCGGGAGTGCATATTTCGCCGATATAGTCCCTGATCACAGGGTAGCCCAGAATGGCGGCAGCCGGACGGATGCGGGCCATGGTGGCGGCGCAGGCAGCCAGGTGGCCTCCGGCGGAAAAGCCGGTGACGGCGATCCTGTCCGGGCAGATATGCCAGTCATCTTTATGCGCAAGGATCAGGTCCACGGCCTGCTCGTAATCGGACAGGGGATTGGGCCAGACCGCATGCTTCCCCACAGAATAGTAAAGAATGAAAGCATGGAACCCGGCGTTGAGAAAAGCCTGGGCCACCGGTTCCGCTTCCCGGTCAGACTGGAACTGATAGGCTCCTCCCGGGAGGATGATCATGGCGGGCCTTTCAGTGGCGGGAATATACGTGCATTCACAGTCCTGAATGAGGCAGCGGAGAGAAACATTGCGCTCCTGATCCAGAACGATGTTTTCTGTTCTCATGTTCGACCTCCTCCATTTCAGAGTTGTTTTCCCATATTAATTCACCTATAGTTTACATTTGCAAAAAAATGAAATCAATTGGATATTTTAGTCAAAATTCGGCAGGCTGATTTGTGCAAATGATAAATTATGCAAATTATTGTGTAAGAACTTGCAAGATTCTGTTGAAAAATGAAAATCTCGTAGGTATAATGCAAGCTAGTAAGGAAGTACACCCGTTCGTTCAGACTATCTGCCCGCAGGGCATAGAATAGAAAAATTAAAGAGGAGGATTCAAACGTATGAAAAAGGTACTGGCAATCATTCTGGCGCTGACCATGATCGCGGTCCTGGGCGCATGCGGTTCCGGCCAGCCGGCTGAAAGCGCGGCTCCCGCTCCGGCTGAGGCAGCCAAAACGGAAGCGGCTCCCGCTGCGGAAGCTCCCGCGGAATCGGCAGAGGCGGCTCCGGCGGAAAGCGGCCCGAACCTTGATTTCAAGGTGGGCTATATCTCTGCGGACCCGTCCAGCGGATTCTGGAAAGAAGTGCTGGAGAGTCTTGAAGCGGCCTGCAAGGAAAAGGGAATCGAATTTGCATACCAGATCGCCAAGGATACAGCTGCCAAGCGTTCCGCCTATGACTCACTGCTCACGCAGGGCTGCGACATCATCGTAGACGGCTATGGCGACACCAACGTGGTCCTGGGTTATGCCGATGAGGCTGTTGAAGCCGGCGTTCCCTTCGTTTCCGTGGCCTGCATCGTGGAGGAAGTGGAAGGCGCTTACTCCTACGGCACGCCTGATACCCACATCGGTGACATCTTCGGCAACTTCGCCCTCAACGCCATCAAGGAAGAGTGGGACGGAGCCCTGGATCTGATCATCACCTGCAACATCTATACCTACCCGGTCATCATTCCCCGTACCGACAACGGCGTTCAGGTGCTGAAGGACAACGGCTATGATGATGTGGAATGGGTCCAGATCGACACCGGCATGGACACCAGCACCATCGGCGCTTCCATGTCCGCCACCCTCCTGGCTCATCCCGATGCCAAGAACATCGCTATCTTCGTTGCCACCGACGCTTTCTGCCCCACCATCGTCAACGTGCTGGAAGACATGGGCTTCTCCGATAAGGTCATCATGATCTCCTCTGACTGCACGGTTCCCTTCCAGAACTATGCCAGAGAGCATCACGCCTCCGGTGAGTGGCCTGCCTGGTACGGCTCTCTGGACCTCCAGACCGCTACCTACGGCTACAAGCTGCTGGACGAAGTCATCGCCATTATGAACGGTGAGGATGTCCCGCCGGTCACCCTCCACAGCGGCGTTATCGTGACTGCCGACAACATCCTGGATTTTTACCCTGAATAAAACACCGATACATTCGGCTGCTTCTCTTTACTACTGTGCCGGACGGAACGCCCGTCCGGCACTTTCAGTAAAACTCAGATTTTGGAGGTGAAGTACACTTTGAGTGAAACATTGCTCGAAATGAAGGGGATCACCAAGCGGTTTCCGGGTGTCGTGGCACTCAACAACGTCGATCTGAAGGTCGACCGGGGTGAGGTGCTGGCCGTTGTGGGCGAAAACGGTGCCGGAAAATCCACCCTGATCAAGATCATGTCCGGCGCCTATCAGCAGGACGAAGGACAAGTCTTGTTCGAGGGGCACGATGAAGGAAAGATGATCCCTGCCAGGGCCCTTGAACTGGGTATCACCGCCATCTATCAGGAACTGGTGAATGTCAAGGGCATGTCCATTGCGGAAAACATTTATCTTGGAAATCATCCCACCAAAAACAAAATGGTGGATTATAAAAAACTGTATGCGGAAAGCGCCAGGATCCAGGAACAGGTGGGCCTGGGTCACCGGTCTCCGGAGGAACTGCTGGGAAAGATTTCCACCGCTGAGCAGCAGCTGGTGGAGATCGGCCGGGCCTATTCCAAAAATCTGAAGGTCATCATCATGGATGAGCCCACTTCGGCTCTGAACCAGGAGGAAACGGACAAGCTCTTCGGACTGATCCGCAAAATGCGGGAAGAGGGCAAGGGCATTATCTATATCTCCCATAAACTGGATGAGGTCTTTGAGATCGCCGACCGGGTCATGGTGCTGCGCAACGGCGAAAAGGTATATGAAGGGAAAGTGGCCGAAAGCACCCGCGGCGGCATCGTGGAAAGCATGTGCGGCCGCGAGCTCAAGGAGATGTATCCTGTTTCCAAGCGGGAACTGGGGGACGTGCTCTTTTCCGTTGAAAACCTTTCCACCGGCTTTCTGCAGGATATCTCCATCAATGTGCGGGAACGCGAGATCGTGGGGCTCTATGGCCTGATGGGCTCGGGCTGTTCCGACATCGTGGAGTGCGCCTTCGGAAAACGGCCGTACAAATCCGGCAAGTATTTCGTAAAAGGCAAGGAGATCAAAATCAGAAAGCCTTCTGACGCCATAGGGGCATCCATTGCCTATGTGCCGGCCGAGCGCAAAAAGGAAGGCCTGATGATCACCCATCCCGTGCTGAACAACCTCACCATCGTCACCCTCAAGCAGTTCGTCAAGGGACTTTTCCTGAACCTGAGACTGGAGAGGGAAACGGCACAGAAATGGGTGGACAACTACCGCATCAAAACGCCTTCGCTGGATACGCCCGTCACGTCCATGTCCGGCGGCAACCAGCAGAAGATCGTCATTTCCAAGTGGGTGGCCATGAATCCCAAGATCTTCCTGCTCAACGATCCCACCAAGGGCATCGACGTTGGCGCCAAGGTGGAGATCTATAAAGACATCGAAAAGCTGTGTGAAAGCGGCTGCGGCGTCATCTATGTGGCGGCGGAGCTTCCGGAACTGCTGGGGATCGCCGACCGGGTCTACGTGCTGCACGAAGGAAAACTGGTGGGTGAGTTTGAAGGCGATGAGATCACGCAGAAAAATATAGTTGCAAGTGCGATAGGAGAATGAATATGGAAAAATCATCTACAATCGGAACCAGGCTGAAACACGGTGCAAAGAATGCCTTTGCCTCTTACGGAAGCGTTCTGATCGCGGTGCTGGCGCTTTCCATCGTGTGGTCCATCCTTTCGGAATATTTCCTTACCGCGGCTAACTTCAAAAACATCGGCGTGTTCATGTCGGCTTCCGGCATCATCGCCGCCGGCATCACCGTTTCCATGCTGCTGGGCGGTCTCGACCTCTCCCAGATGTCCATCATGGCTTTCAGCGGCATCGTGGTAGGCGTGGCCTATACCAACGGTGTCCACGGCGTGCCCCTGATGTTCATCGGCATCGGCGTGGCGCTGCTGGGCGGAATCTTCAACAGCGCCATCATGAACTATCTGCACATCAGCCCCATCATCACCACCCTGGGCACCCAGATGGTCTTCCGTTCCCTGGCCAACATGATCTGCGACGGCAAGGTCATTCCCATCCAGGATGACTTCATCAAATGGATCGGCCGCGGCAGGATCCTGGGCATTCCGGTGACCATGTGCATGATGATCCTGGTATATATCATCATCGGCATCGTGCTCAAATACACCCGCTTCGGCCGCAACCTGATCTCCGTGGGCGGCAGTGAAGAGGCGGCCTATCTCTGCGGCATCAACATCCGCAAGACCAGGACCATCGCCTACCTCATCTCGGCCTCCTGCGCCGGCCTTGCTTCACTGCTCTATATAGCCCAGGGCTATGTGGCCCAGCCCAACCAGGGCACCGGAGCCGATATGGACTGCATCGCGGCGGTCATCATTGGCGGCCTTTCCGTGGCAGGCGGCAAAGGAAATGTCATAGGAACACTGCTGGGCATGTTGTTCTTCGCTGTGCTGGCCAACGGCATGAGCCTGCTGAGTATGAGCAGCTACTCGCAGGCGCTGGTGAAGGGCATCCTGCTGCTGGCCGCTGTTTATATCGATATCGTCCGCAACCGTGCGGCGAAGAAGTGATCTTCCGCTTTGCGGAACCGAATCTGAGAAAGGAGCGCGGCAGAAAGCTGCTGCGAAAATGAAAAATGAAACCTGAAAAGAAAGCATGTGAGATGACAGCTCAGGAACTGGGAAGATATATCGACCAGTCTGTTCTCAAACCGGAGTTCACGGATGACGATATCCGCAAATACATCCAGGAAGGCATCGACTACAACTGCGCCACTGTCTGCATCAACCCCTCTTCGCTGCCCATTGCCCGGGAGCTCTGCAAGGGGACCAATACCGGCATCTGCGTGGTATGCGACTTCCCCTTCGGCAAATCCTCCACCGAATCCAAGGTGGCCCAGGCCGAGATCATCTGCCGCGACGGGGACATCGAAGACCTGGATATCGTGGCCAACTACGGCTGGATCCGTTCCGGCAGGTGGGACGATGTGAGGGCCGATATCAAGGCGGTGGCCGATGTATGCCATAAATACGGCACCAACCTGAAGGTCATCTTCGAAGTGGATTCCCTTACCATCGAAGAAGTGAAAAAGGCCACGGTCACCGCGGTGGAAGCCGGGGCGGACTTTGTCAAGACCTCCACGGGCTTCTTCACCGGAGGCAAGAATGATGGCGCCACCTACGAAGTGATCGAGGCCATGATGGAGGCGGCTGACGGCAGATGCAAGATCAAGGGCGCCGGCGGCATCCGCGACAGGGAAAAATTCCTGAAGCTCATCGACATGGGCATCGACCGCATGGGCATCGGCTTCAAATCCACTGCCAAGGTCCTGGGACTGGATAAGTAAGAACGGAGATCAACATGGGAAACTCCTATGATTTTCGTATAGGATTCCAGCCCTTCAACCTTATGCCTCCGGACGGCACGCCTCCCGGCATGGAGTCCTTCGTCTGGACCATGGAAGAATGCGGCAGATTGGGGGCAAGAGCTATTTCGCTCTTCCCCAATCTGATCCCCAAGGATGCCGATGCCGGCACCTTCCGGGAAATGAAGGCCATGGCGGATGAGAAGGATGTTTCCTTCATCCTTTATCCCTTCACCGCCTGGGGTCTGGCCGGACTGCCGCTGAAAGTGGCTTCGCTGGGCTCAGTGGGTAAAATGATGGGAGCAGAAGGCCCGGACGACGCGCCGGATCCGGCTATAGCCCGGAAGGGCGTGGAAAACACCATGGCCATGGCGGAAGCGCTGGGAGCAAAGATCCTTTGCCTGGGTTACGGCCAGTCAACAGTGGCCACCAGTCGCTGGAACAAGAAATATCCTTTTTCGGAACAGAAAAAGTTCATTGTTGCCAATCTCCGGGAACTGGCGGAAATGCTGAAGGGGACCGGTCTCACCTTTGCCTATGAGAACCATTGCGACTTCAAGGGTCGGGAGATCGCCGAGATCATCGATGAAGTGGATTCACCCTGCATCCGGTCGCTTTATGACTTCGGCAACGGAGCTGTGGCCTGCTGTGATCCCATGGAAGACCTGGAGTATCTGGCCCCCTATGCGGTGGCGGCGCATTTCAAGGATTTCGATGTGGTGGACAATCCGCTTCGCACCAAGCTCTATCCGGACATGCCCATCCGGGTGACCGGATGCTATCTGGGGGAAGGGGTCATCGATTTTGACCGCATCCTGACCACGCTGATCGAAAAGGCGCCACAGCCCCGGGGCATGATGCTGCTGGCGGAGCCGGCATACAAGCTGCCCACCAACGACGCCGAGCGTGATGACCGGGTGGATTACAACCGCAAGATCTCCCGCCAGTTCGTAAGAAAGATGCTGGAGATCGTTGAGCGTTACTGAGCGCAGGAGGAACAACATGAAACCATTGGGACTGGGAGCCATCGGCTCCGGCGAGATCGCCATCAATTCGATTTTCAAACATCTTGAGCATCACGATACCGACGATAAGGTCTTTCTGGCGGCCGTGTGCGACCCGGTGGAAGGGCGAGCCCGGGACATGGCGGAAAAATACGGCATCCGGCACTGGTATATGACCGATGATGAACTGCTGGCGGATCCGGACGTGGATGTGGTGTCTATCTGTTCGCCCATCCGTTTCCACTATGAGCAGGGACTCAAGGCCATCCGGGCAGGGAAGCATGTCCATTTCAACAAGACCATGGCCATGACCACCGCCGAGGCGGATGAACTCATCAGCGAAGCCGAGAGGATGGGCGTGAAGCTCACTGTTTCTCCGGGAATGATGGCATGGTCGGCAAACCGGCAGCTGCGCAAGGCCTATCTGGAAGGTCAGTTCGGCCAGGTGACCTATGCCTTTGGAGGCGTCCGGGGCGTTCTGCGTTATCACCTGCGGGAGGAATACCGCCATGAGAACTACGGCTCGCAGCCGCTGATCCCCACCTGGTATTACAAGCTGCCCGACGGCGGCCCCCAGTATGATCATGCGCCTTACGGACTCACTTCCATCACCGGCATCCTGGGACCGGTGAAAAGAGTTTCCTGCATGGGAGGGCAGCTGCAGAAGGAATTCCGCTTCGGAGACAAGATCATCGAAAGCGAAGTGAACGATAATTTCGCCTTTCTGCTGGACTTCGGCGGCAATGTCTTCGGCCTGTTCTTCTCGGCGCTGGCCGGCGGCAAAAACATGTTCACCCCCAATATCTACGGCACGGAAGGAAACTATATCGACGGGAAACTCAACGATAAGGAACTGTTCGATAATCCTTATGCCGCCTTCGTCATGAAAGGCGTTTCAACCGAACACCTGAAGCTGCCCGAGCCCCACGTTTACGGAGACATGATGCAGCTGATCGATTATGTCCGTGAGGGCAAAAAGCCCATCGCCACGGCCGAGCAGGGACGTCATGTGCTTGAGATCGTGGAAGCCGGCTTCGAATCCATGAAGACCGGGAAGACCATCGAGCTGAAAACCACTTTTGAACCGCTTACGCTGGAAGACCTGGCGTAAATACAATGCACCATAGTCACGATGCCGCAGCGACCGATATGATCACTGCGGCATGCTGGCTGGTGAGGAAAAGCAAGGAGGAACCATGAAGGTCATACAGGTTGGCACCAGCGGCTGGGCTGCCGGCTGGCTGGAATTCATCCATAACGATCCCGACGTGGAGCTGGCGGCAGTGGTCAGCCGCGGAGGACCCAAATTTGAAGAGACCCGGGAAAAATGGGGGATCCTACAGGAGATCTGCTACACGGATTTTGACGAAGCGCTGAAATGCGAAGCAGATCTGGTGATCGTGGCCATGCCCCATAAGTTCCATATCCCATATGCAAGAAAAGCTGTTGAGGCGGGGAAGAACGTCCTCATCGAAAAACCCATGACCGATAATTTTGAAGAGGCCAAAGAGTTTCTGGAGTTTATGAAGGGCAGAAAGGAAAAGGCCTTCGTCAGCCAGAACTACCGCTTCCGTCCCCAGCTGTGGCAGATGAAAGCCTCCTTCGGGGAGGACAACATCGGGCTGCCTGCCTGGGCGAACGTGACTTTCCGTCATGGCATCACCAACGAAAAATTCAGCACCAAGACCGCCTGGCAACGCACGGAGTGGCGTCTGCAGCAGCGGGATCTTCTGCTGCTGGAAGTGGCCATCCATCATTTCGATATGATGCGCTTCATCTCCGGATCCAACGTGAAAAACGTCTATGCCCGGGGCTGGAATCCGGATTGGAGCGACCTGTCCGGCATTGGCTCGGCTTTCGTGCTGCTGGAGTTTGAGAACGGCTTCAAAGTGAATTACTCCGTAACGGAAAAATCCATCGGTTTCCCCTGCGGCTATCAGGCCAACTGGATCATGCAGACCGACAAGGGTGCGGTGATCTGGGAAAATGACGAGCCCAACAAACTGGACATGTCCCTGGGCCTGGAAGGAAAACTGGCGGAAGATTTCTATTTCCCCGGAAAAGACCGGGGAGGCGTGCTGAAGGAAGTTGCTAAAGAACTGAAGGGTGAAGAAGGCGCTGTGCCCACCGTGTTCGATAACATCAATTCACTGGCCATCAGCTTTGCCGTGCTGAAATCCATCGAGGAAGACCGCACGGTAGCCCTTTCCGAATTCATCTGACGGAGGCATCCATGAGGACTAAAGCAAGGATCGGCATCATCGGTGCCGGCACTGTGGCCCGGCACAATCAGATACCCGCCTTCCAGACCTGTGCCGAGGCGGAGGTGGCGGCTGTTTTCGACCGTCATCTGGACCGGGCGGAACAGTTATGCGCCCAGTTCGGCATCCCCAAAGCCTATGCCGATCTGGACCGGCTGCTGGCAGACCCGGATATCGACAGCGTCAGCATCTGCACGGGCAATATTTCCCATGAGGAGATCGCCCTGAAAGCCATGAAAGCCGGAAAGAACGTGCTGTGCGAAAAGCCCATGGCCATTTCCGTTGAGCAGGCCCGAAACATGCAGCAGGCTGCGGAAGAGGCGGGAGTCATTTTCATGATGGGCTTTGTCAACCGCTTCCGCCAGGAAGCCATGCTCATAAACGGAATGCGGGAAGAGGGCCGCTTCGGAGAGATCTATCATGCCCGCTGCGGCTGGCTTCGCCGGAGAGGGACTCCTTCCGGCTGGTTCACGGAAAAAGCCCGCTCTGGCGGCGGCGCTGTGCTGGACATCGGCGTGCATGTGATCGATCTTACCTGGTATCTCATGGGAAGACCGAAACCCGTCTCCGTCAGCGGCGTCACCCACCGGCGCATCGGCAGCTATACCTGCCGCAGCGTGAAAGGCTGGGAGTCCGCCGGAGAGAAGAACGGAGTGTTCGATAATGAAGAGGCGGCCACGGCCCTCATCCGGTTCGAAAACGGAGCGTCCCTTTCCGTGGATATCAGCTGGGCCATCAACGGACAGGAAGAAGGCATGTTCGTAAAACTGTATGGCGACAGGGCAGGGGCAGGCGTTTTCCCGCCGGTGATCTACGGGGATGAGAACGGCTATCTCACCGACTCCGCGGCAGCCGTGCCCCAGGAAAAAGGATGGCAGGGGGCCTTTGAACGGGAAACGGCTCATTTCGCCCATTGCGTCATCACGGGTCAGAAGCCCCTTTCTCCGGCAGAGGACGGGCTGACGGTCCAGAAAATGCTCTGCGCCATTTATGAATCGGCCGAGCAGGGCAAAGAGATTATGCTTTGAACAAGGGATCAGAATGAAAGATCTTATTTTTCCGAAAGAATTTGTCTGGGGCGCATCCGCCGCCTCCTTCCAGATCGAGGGTGGATGGAACGAAGACGGGAAGAGCGAGAGCATCTGGGATCGCTTCTGCCGTACCCCCGGAAATGTGGACAATTTCGATAACGGCGATGTGGCCTGCGATTATTACCACCGCTATGCCGCTGATGCCGCCATCATGAAGGAACTGGGGCTGAAGGTCCAGCGCATCAGCATATCCTGGCCCCGGATCCTGCCGGAAGGGACCGGCCAGGTCAACCAGAAAGGGCTGGATTTCTACCGGCGGGCAGTGGACGCCATGCTGGAAAACGGGGTCAGGCCGTTCATCATGCTCTACCACTGGGATCTGCCCCAGTGCATGCAGGAAAAAGGCGGCTGGCTCAACCGGGACATGGCGGACTGGCTCACGGATATGGCGCAGGTGATCTTCCGCGCTTTTCCGGAGGAGGTCCCTTACTGGGGCACCATTCTGGAGCCTCAGATCCATGCCTATCACGGCCATTGGGACGGAAAGCACGCTCCGGGCATCCGGGACTTTTCCTCTTCGCTGCTGGCAGGCCATAACCTGCTGAGGGCCCATGGAGGCATGGTCCGGGCCTTCCGTTCTTCCGGAGCAAAAGGCGAGATCGGCATCACCAACTATCTGCCTTCCCACTATCCCGTTTCGGATCGGCTGGAGGATGTTGCCGCGGCAAAGCGCTGGGACGGCTGCTGGAACCGGTGGTTCCTGGATGCGGTGTACAAAGGGGAGTATCCAAGGGATATGGCGGAATGGTATCTCCGTAAGGGAATCGTTCTGCCGAAGATACATCCCGGCGATATGGAGTTCATCAGCGAGCCCACCGACTTTTTCGGCCTGAACTATTATTACAGTTATTTCATAGGCGCAGGCAGCGACCGGTGGCCGCTGGATGTGAAGTCTGTCAAACCGGATGACCGGAAGTATACCGCCATGGGCTGGCCCATCTGCCCGGACGGCTTTTACGATGACCTGATGCGCTGCTGGAAGGATTACGGCAAAAAGATCATCGTCACCGAAAACGGGGCCGCCTTCGACGATGTAGTCTCGGAAGACGGCTGCGTACACGACCCGAAGCGCATTGCCTTTTATCGGGAGCATATCGCGGCCATGCACCGGGCGATTTCCGACGGGGCGGATATTCGGGGCTATCTGGTATGGTCTTCCTTTGACAATTTCGAATGGGCACTGGGCTATGCCAAACGTTTCGGCATGACTTATGTGGACTATCCGACCCAGAAAAGGATCATAAAGGACAGCGGCAGGTGGTACGCCGCCGTTATTGCCCGCAACGGACTTGACGGAAGTGAACAGGAGGAAGAGAATGGTTAAAATCGTTGTGAAATTCAAGATCCTTCCCGGTGTGGAAGAGGAATATCTTGAAAAACTGAAAAAGTGCATTCTGGCAACGCGTCAGGAACCGGGCTGCCTAGAATATACTGCGTTCTGGAATGCGGAGGAAAGGGTGCTCACGCTTTTTGAGTGCTTCAAAGACAAGGAGGCTGCGGAAGTCCATCTGACCTATCCGCATTTTGCCGTGGATTTCAAGGCTCTCAAGCCCTATTATGACGGAAAGGCCGTAGCTGAACGCTACGAGGATCCCATCATATGACCGGCAAGGAATCCGTTGTTTCAGCCTTTATCCGTGAAACCGGCATCGGGCCTGACAGCGTGCAGCCGGAAGAATTTATCCGCAGGCTTCAGGAGGAGATGACCGCAGGGCTGAAAAAGGAACCCAGCTCCCTGGCCATGATCCCCACCTGGTTTTCCTGTTCCGAGGCACCGAAGCCCGGCTCATGCGCCATTGCGGTGGATTTCGGAGGCACCAATTTCCGGACCGCCCTGGTGCGGATCACAGAGGACGGGGCAAAGATCGAACAGTTTCAGACCCGGCTTTCCCCCGGAAAGGGCGGCCCAATGGAATGGACGGATTTCATCCGCTTCCTGGCGGACAGCATCAGGCCCTACCTGTCGTATACCAGATCCGTGGCGATCTGTATCTGCTTTCCCACCACCATCACCCCGGAACGTGACGGGATCATCCACTATTTCACCAAGGAGATCGATATACGCGGTTATGAAGGACGGTGTGTGGGAGCCGACCTGAAGAAGGAACTGGGCATGCCGGATCTCTCGGTACGGGCCATCAACGACACCACCGCCGTGCTGCTCAGCGCTCTGGCGGACGGTGCGGAGGCTTCCGGAATCCTGGGAATCATCCTGGGCACCGGGACCAATATCTGCTGTCAGATCGATCACAGTGAGCTGGGCCTTCCCGGAAACGGCAGAATGATCGTTGCCATGGAGACAGGCGGATTTGTCTCGCCGGATTGCTCAGCGGTGGACCTGGCCATGGACCGGGATACCATTGCTCCCGGTGTGTATCTGGAGGAGAAGAAGGTTGCCGGCGGCTATCTGGGCAGGATCTGCACCTATGCTTTCCGCAAAGCGGCGGAGGAAGAACTTCTGGAGGAACAGACCGTTGAAAGGCTTCTTGCTTCAGAGGAGTTTTCCACACCTGCCATGGATGCTTTCGGCATGGGCACATCCGTGGAAAGCGTGTTCCGCAACTGGTATGACGCGGCTTTCTGCCGGCAGATCGCACGGGCGGTTTTCGCGCGCTCGGCAAAGCATATCGCCCTCAGCTTGGCTGCGGTCATGGACCGGACCGTCCCCAGAGGGAAGAAAGTCACCATATCCCTGGACGGTTCTGTCTTCAAAAAAAGCGCTCTTTTCCAGCATTATTTCTATCCTTATGTGATGGAATACTGTCATGGCTGGCAGATGGATTTCGTTTCACAGGAGGAGGCCACCATCATCGGCACCGCCATCGGGGCAGTTCTCTGAAAGCTTCTTTCAAAATAGTCGATACCATGAACCTGAAAAGACCCGAAGATTATCCTTCGGGCCTTTTCTTTTCCCGATCTGAACGGAGGGGTGGGGAAATATGTCATAAAACAAATTGCATATAAGGGAAAACCGGGATATAAAAAACTGGGATATAATAAGTAAGATTTTGAACATTTTCGGAGGAAAACCCGTTATTAGCGAATTCAACGGCGCCACATTACTGATCACCGGAGGGACCGGGTCTTTCGGGTCCACGGTGCTCAAGCATTTTCTGGAGTCGGATATCGGGCAGATAAGGATCTTCTCCCGGGATGAGAAGAAGCAGGATGACATGCGGCATGAGCTGCAGGCCCTGCATCCGGATCATGCGAAAAAGGTGAAGTTCTATATCGGGGACGTACGGGATCCCAGGTCGGTGGCGGATGCCATGCCCGGCGTGGATTACATCTTCCATAGCTCACTGCAGGCCTCGCTTGCCGGGCGTTTCGGCAAGAGCGAATACGGCCTGTCGAAACGGGCGGGAGAGGACCTGTTCTTCGCCTACGGGGAGGAGACGGGAGCTCCCGTGTATGTCTACCGCTTCCCGAATCTGGTGGGGAAGTGGGTGCGGCCGAACTACAATTCCGCCGTGGGGACCTTCTGCAACAATATCGCGAACGATCTGTCCATCACCGTGAACGATCCCTCCGTGGAGCTGGAGATGCTCTTCGTGGAGGACCTGATCGAGGAGATGTACGATGCGATGGAGGGCCGTCCGCACCGCTGTGAGTATCCCGCAGCGGGGGAGAACGGCTTCGACGGGCTCACGCCGCTGCCCTGCAGGCTTGGAAAGTTCTGCTATGCCCCGGTCACGCACAAGGCCACACTGGGCCGGATTGTGGAGCTGCTGCATGCGTTCCATGACCAGCCGCAGAATCTGATCATGCCGGCCATCCCGGACGGCAGCTTCGAGAAGAAGCTGTATTCCATGTATCTGAGCTATCTGCCGAAGGAGAAGGTGGCCTTCGACCTGAAGATGAACTGCGATGACAGGGGCAGCTTCACCGAACTGCTGAAGACCGCGGACCACGGGCAGTTCTCCGTGAATATCTCCAAGCCGGGCATCACCAAGGGCCAGCACTGGCACAACAGCAAGTGGGAGTTCTTCATCGTGGTCGCCGGGCACGGGCTGATCCAGGAGAGAAAGATCGGCTCCGACGAGGTTCTGGAGTTCGAGGTGAGCGGGGAGAAGATCCGGGCCGTGCATATGCTGCCGGGCTATACGCACAATATAATAAATCTGAGCGAGACGGAGAACCTCGTGACCGTCATGTGGGCCAACGAGATCTTCGATCCGAATAAACCGGATACATTCTTTGAGAAAGTGTGAGAAAAAGCAGCCTCTTCCGAGGCTGCTTTTTCGTTGATGTATTAGTTTACATAAAATAATTATGTGTAAACCTTATTTGCCTTAGCTGTCCTTTCATTGGAGATTCAGAAGCGGGATTCCTCATATTTGGCAATGTATCCGCGGACGTTCCGCAGGAACCAGTTTTTCGCTGCGCTCTTCCCGTAAAGACCTTCCTGTTTCTTCCATCCTTCCAGTGTGTGGATCTGATCGTCCGTGAAAACGTCCGGATAATGGATCCGGGTGTTCATCACTTCCGCCATCATGTTTTCCGGAGAATCCATCGCACCCAGCAGCTGCAGCAGCGTTTCCGTATCGCAGACCTCGCCGTTCTGTACTTTTTCCTTCCATTCCTCGGCCTGCTTCGCTCTCAGTTCTTCTTTCTCCCTGAGATCTTTCTCCTCCTGCATCTTTGCGGCAGTGCCT
>JAEEGL010020199.1_pt1 | contig 17565 bp, 13 predicted proteins | sample 9134231 | NCBI WGS metagenome assembly JAEEGL01 (sample SAMN16246548, study PRJNA631951) | gut metagenome | biome: gut microbiome; feature: rumen; material: fiber-attached | host: Bos | place: Iran: Karaj | collected 2018-10 | reverse complement strand
TTCATCATATCACTATCTCTTTTATTTGTCAACTGTTATTTGTCAATTGTTAATTGTTAATTGTTAATTACTCTCACCCCTCATCCCTCTTCGTTCCGTTCATTGCACTTTAGTGCGATGTCAGCTTCCCCCCTCCCCCCTCGCCTCACTACCGGATAAAGTTCATGAACTGTGGACGTTCCTCCCGCTCCGGAGCAGTATTTCCGTCCGCATGAATCTTCTCCAGTAGGAAAGCCATGTTGTTCCCCAGCGTCCGCATAGTCTGCATACCTTCGCTGTCACGTTTCACCTCCCCCTTACCTCCTCCGTAAGCAATATTCCAGTATTGCGAGGTGACGATCGGCATATTCATCATCTCGAACATCATATTCATCGTCTGCAGCGTAGCCGTGGCTCCCCCACGCCGACACACTGCCAAAGCCGCAGCTGGCTTATTCTGCACCAAATGACCTGCCGAGTAAAACAGGCGCTGCATCAGAGCCAGAATCCCCCCGTTAGGCTGTCCGTAGTACACCGGCGTGCCTACGATCAGCCCATCAGCACTCGCCATCTTTTCCGTAATCACACTGCACATATCATCCTCGAAAACGCACCCACCGCCACCGTTACTGTGGCATCCGCCACAGTGAATACACATCCGAACAGGCTGCCTACCTATCTGAACAATTTCCGTATCTATACCATGTTTTTGCAATGTCGATGCAATCTCCTCCAGACAGCAAAACGTATTGCCGTCTGCACGAGGACTACCGTTCACCAACAGAACCCTGCACTTCCTTTCAGCCAACTCCTCACCCCTGTTCAACACAGCCGAAACTGGCGATGCCACAGCCGCTCCCGCTGCTGCAACAGCCGCTTTCTTGATAAAATCTCTTCTCTTCATTCTCTTCATTATTAATGTCCTTAATTCATTTATATCAGTTCCACACTTTATACCTCGTCATTTATTAATTGTTAATTGACTCTTCTCCTAAGAGCGTAGACTTTGTACGGATATTATTTACTCATCAAACTTAATAGGTAACCTAGTAACTTTTGTATTTCAGTGCAAATTCATGCAACGCCAAAATATCTTAATTTTCTCTTTTCTCCATTTTAAAACATTGTTTTAACCAACGTTTTTCAAGGGTAAGAAACTGTTTGGTCTATAGTTTCTCGTGTTGGTCTATTTTAATTGACATTCTTTAGGAATTCGATTTCCACTATGCGGAGTTCATTGTTGGTGTCGGCACCGCCTTCCGCCTTGAAGAGGTCGAGTTCGCCAGCGGCGGGTTCGGCCACTTCAACGATACCTCCGAAAGCATCTTCGTCCTTACCGGCACCACGAAGACGAATGGTAATCTCGTCGGTCTCCACGCGCTTGTCGGGGATGATGTGCACGTATCCGAGACTGCGACTGGTCTCGCCGCTCCAGATGAGTTCGTCGCCAGCATAGATAGTGAGGGGATAGCTCCGAAGCCGCCAGCCAGTGAGTTTGAGGCAGATATCATCTACGACGGTCTTTTCTGCCAGTTCGTAGGTAATCCAAGCGGTAGAGAGGCGTCCGTCGTTTTTCCATTCAGAGAGCTCGTTGTCGTCGAAACTGAGGGAGGCGTGCTCACTGTCGTAACCAGCCTTTGAAGAGACGATGGCTATGCCGCGCGCTTGTTCCTTATAGGAACTTGAAAGGGGCGTCTCTCCACGAGTGAAATAGCATCTGACCCCAACTTCCCCATGGGGAGGGAGAGAACTATTGACCTCGATCGTGGCCGGTTGTACACCAGTGGAAGAGGCCGTAAGGCGGATAGCGCCAGCCTGAGTCGTGGTGCGGACAAGGACACGGTTCACACCACATTCCACTGGCAGCGACGTCGCGCCGACATAGTTGTCGGAGATATTCTTGGTGGCGGCTGCATCGAGGAGCCCATTCCGGTTGGAGTCATCGGGTCGCTGCATCGCCTGATTGTTGCGGGTAGCAATGCCGCCAATCCATGTGGCTTCGCCTTGCAAATCGAAGTGAATCATTTGGTCGGCAAGTGGGCAGCGGCGGCCCTGAACATCGACCACTTCCACTTGGAAGAGCACCATGTCAGCCCCGTCGGCTTTGGTTCCTTCGGGATTCGTGATAGCGGTGAGCTTCAGCTGATAAGGTTCTCCGGTTGTTTGCAATTTGTAGCGGCTGCCGTCGGAACCTACCGCTTCGAGTATGCCTGGTTCGAAAACCACGCTGTCGAAAGTAAAGAGATAGCGGTACTCCTGCCTACCACACCCCAACGAGCGACCGTTGAGGAATAGTTCCACGGAATCGGCTGTAGAAACCACATAGACAGGTTTCATTGTGCCGGAAGAATAGTTCCAATGCCCCACAATATACGTCATCGCCGCCTCTGGATCCACCCATCCGTTCCACATCACCTGATGAGCGAAAAAGGCATCCTTGGGGATGCGCATAGCGTCAGTGACGCCGCTCGTGCGATAGTTCGACTCACCACGATGGTGGGTGTTGGTGTCAGAAAAAACTATCTTCACGCCGCCGCTGGAAACACGGGTGCCCGTGCCTGGACGCTCACGCCAGTAGTCGTACCAGCGACGCACCATTTCGACAGCGAACTGGTCCATGTTGTGGTTGTACTCCAGGGCTGGCTTACCGCGATAGAGGGGGCCATCGCCTTCCTTGTGATAGGGGTAGCTCCACGCATCCCAATATTTCCTCACCCCCTCATCGCGACAATATTCCATAGCCCACATGGGGTGCTTCTTCGACTTGTTGATGTAAAGCATTTCACCACCGTATTCTGCTTCATCGATGTCAAGCATCTCGCGACTACCGATGGCGCGTCCGCCATGAGGGTCGTACTGGTCGCGAATGGCTTTCATCTCCAGCATGTGCTCGCGGCTTATGCTCTCGTTGCCACTCTCATAGAAGAGAATAGACGGATTGTTGCGGTTGTAGATGATGGCATCGCGCATCAGGGCCGTGCGCTGCTGCCAGCGGGCACCTTCCACATCCTTCTCGGAATCTCCGGCGGGCATGGCTTGTGGCAGTCCAACGCGGTCACAACTCTCGATGTCCTGTTTCCATGGCGTCACGTGCATCCAGCGTACCATATTGCCGCCGCTTTCCACCATCATGCCATTGCTATAGTCGCTCAGCCAGGCAGGCACGCTGATGCCAACACCCGGCCACTCATTGGAGGTCCGCTGGGCATAGCCATGCACCATCATCACGCGGTCATTCAGCCATATCTTGCCCTCGCCAAAGCGTGTCTTGCGGAAACCGGTCAGGGTGATGACCCGATCATTCTCAGCGGTAGCAGTTTCGAGGTTATCGCACAGATACGTCTCCACCGTGTAGAGATACCCATACCCCCAAGACCAGAAGTGCAAGCCCTGCACCTCTTTTTCAGCCTTGGCAATGACGGTCTCACCTGGGAGTAAGGTGAAGCGTTCGTTGCCATTAAACCCTAACACCTTGTTGCCATCTTTGTCTTTGAGCACGACCGTCAGGAAAAACGTCCTTTCATGAGAGTCTTCGTTCCTCACCTCACTTTCCACATGAATCACTGCCTTGCGTCCGGCCACATCGATGTCTGTGGCATAGACATACGTCCCCGTCGTGCCTAAGTTCGAGTAAAGGGGAAGGGTCTGGTAAAGCTTGCCGGTAATGTGGAGCCACACGTTTTTAGGCAGTCCACCATAGTTGGCATTGAAGTTACGGTCATTCCACTGGTAGCGGCTGTTGAGCGTGCGGTCGCGGTACGTCCAGCTGTTGTCGCAACGCACAGCCAGTACGTTACGCCCCACCTTGATGTTGGGAGTCACGTCGAAGCCGAAAGCCATTACGCCGTTGTCATTGAAGCCCACTTTCTCGCCATTCAACCACACGTCGGCACCTTGACGGGCACCCTCAAACTCTATGAAGAATTTCCTGTCACTTAGACCTGACTTCTCCACCATAAACGCTTTTCGATACCAGCAGACTGTGTCCGTCAAGTCAACGATGTCCTTTCTGAACGCCTCTTCACCGTTGAAGGCATAAGGCAACGTGACGCGCTGCCACGCGGAATCATCATAATCCGGTTTCGACGCTTCCGCATAATCGCCTACAGCCATTAGCCAGTCGGCGTTGAAATTCAATTTCTGCCGCTCTATGGCCTGCACGCCTGCGGCAATCATCATCAGCATTAGAAGATATTTTCTCATAGCCTACCTATTATAGAATGTTTTCCCCTCCTTAATGATGATTCCCTTGTATGATGCATTCACGCGCTGTCCTGACAGATTATAAATGCCGCTGTCATGGGATTCCACATGTGTAGCAATGGAGGTGACAGAAGTCGGAAAGTCTTTGTTCTGCACCTTCGCGGCCTCCGCCCACGCCTCCGCATCGTTCTTCAGATCGCTACCGAGGTAGTAACCCGTATGGGTGGGCTGGTTGTACCCAATGTTCTCATTGAGAGCCGACATCCAGTAGCAGTGGTCCGTCATCAACCACGGGAATTTGTGCGTTGTTGGATACCATGTAGAAAAAATCTTAATGTCTTTCAAGCGGGTGTTGTCCGGCAGTATAATCTCCTCGCGCCAGTCGCCCACGAGGTCGCCGTACCACGATGGATTCGACTTAGTACCGTTGACGAAAGTCTCCGAGTAACGGTACATCGTGAACGTGCGGCCATACTTTGGACTCTGTATGATGTTATCTTCAATGAGTTGGCGAGAGAGATTGCCGTCGAACCACACAGCCATGCCACAGCCACCCTTCTGTCCCTTGGTGTTGATGGTGGTCTCGGTGCCATCCTGCCGGATGTAGTTACCCTGATAGTAGAAGAACTCACAGCCCGGATATTCGGGGAAGAAGTCGCCCACAAGACAGCGACCCATGTCGTTGTCAGTGGCCGCATCTTTCTTCCAGATGACCGAGCCATCGCGGGCGTCGTGCAGCGCCACCATCGTCTTCCCCGTCTCCAGACAATGGAACATCTGCAGCCCCTCGCGCTCCGGCAGGAACTTTCCCACATGGTTGGCATCGCCGTGACCTAAGCCCGTGTTCCAGAGCCCGAGACCATCGTGATCCACGGCCATAGAACCGTACATCACCTCGTCCAGGCCATCGCCATCGAGGTCGGCCACGTTCAGCGAGTGGTTGCCCTGTGAGGCATAGGTGCTATGTTTCTTGCCGTCCTTGCCTGTTCCCTTGTCGTTCGTATCGAAGCGCCAACGTTTGGTCAGGGCGGGTGCTCCGTCATGAACCCGATAGTCCCAAACCTCGATGACCGAGTGCCCATAGACTCCACGACCAAGAACGACCGACGGCAGACCCGTTTCATCAAAACAGCCTACACCTACTCGGAACGAGCAGGCTCGCTTCCAGTAGTCATCGCCCCACGACTGCGAGGTCTCGCGGTTGATGAAGTTATCGCGCGCCAGTTCGCGACCCGTCTTGCCATCGATGAAGCTGATGAACTCCGGTCCCGCGGAGTTATAATGGTCCACCCATCCGGGACTGCTTGAATGCAGGTTACCCCACGTGCGATAGTCTATCTTGCCGTCACCGTTAGTGTCGGGGATTTCCGTGCCATCACCGAAAACAGTTCCCTCACAGGTCCGGATGGCCATCTCAGCACAGCCGTCGCCATCGAAATCAGCAATGGCGAAGGCTGACGAATTGCCGAGGATGATGCCAGGACCGCCCTTCACACGCCACATCAGAGTGCCATCCAGCTTATAGGCATCCCAAATAACGGCCCAAAGACAATCCTGCTGCGAGTAGCTGGCGCCCGATCCATCGCTAATGATGTTCCCATGCTCATCCTTCACGCTCTGCAGACGCTTCACCACAATTTCAAACTGGCCATCGCCATCCAGGTCGCCCACGCTCACGTCGTTGGCCGTATATACAATCTTCGAGGTGTCCTCATACACATCCTTCGTGTCGGCCAGCGGGATGCTGATGTAGGGCAGTCCGCCTGAGACTTGCGCCTTCATCAGCGTGAAGCTTGACAGCGTCTCTGTGCTGCCCGCATAGGTCAGACGATAATGATTATCTGCAGTCTTACTGGCCGTGGCATCCTGATAACACGTGCGATTCTTAATATTCGATGCAATCTTTCTCTCCGAGCCAGTACCAATTTTGCGATAGAGATCGAAGCCCGTAGTAGCATCATCGCCTGGTAACATTCGCCATGAGACAAGAACCTTGCCTGTATGTTGCTGGTAGTCGCCCAGCGAAGCGTCTTTCGCACCATTAATGCTGCACCACAGAGCACGGTCATACAGGTCGTTTGTCTGCGCATGAAGGGTGCAGCCAATGAACATGGCGGCTATAACAACACTTATTGTTGTAATATCGTAAGAACCATACCTTAACATAATTGTAATTTTTATAGGAGGGAGACTCCACATTTAATTAAAAATGAAGGGAAATACATTTTCCTTTCTTTATAGTTCTGCAACGAAGGCATCTATGGCCTCCTCGGTGAAATGCTCCATGACGACGACGTGTGCGAGGTCGCCGCCGAAGAGGGCAGCATCAACGTGTCGGTAGACGGCGGGCAGTTCGGGACGACGGTGGAGTACGTCGTTGGGTTAACGGATGTACTTTACTTTGGAGTCATCGCGGGGTTTGGCAGCGGGCTGCTCGTCGGGATATCCAATAGCGATAACATAAAGGAGCTTGTAATCAGCGGGAATGTCCAGGCTGTCGCGGAATGCCTGGGCTTTGGGGTCGGTGGTGAGGGCGCGTATCGGGCCTGTCTGAATACAGGTGCCGAGACCGAGTGCCTGAGCTGCGAGCATCATGTTCTGGCCCAGTAGGCCCGCATCGAGGTCGAAACGTCCGTTTTCAGGTGCACAGACACAAATGAGGTTGGGAGCGTTGCGACACAGATCCTTTACTGTAGCCATAATGCTTGGGTCTTCGATGATCCGTACAGCCCAATTCTGGAGGTTCATAGCACTGGGGGCATTGATGCCTGCCTGGGCCACGGTCTCGAGGAGCTGGTGGGCAACGGGGGTGTCGAGATACCGGCGAACGGAGCGGCGCGCCATGATGGTGGAAAGCACGGGGTTCATGTACATCTGCATGTCGGACTCGATAGTCCCTACTTCATCCCGCGACTCGTAACGCCCGATGACCCGTCCGTCAGAGCTAATCAGGAATTTCGTGAAATTCCATTTGATGTCACCACCTCCACCCTGCTCCTTCAGCCAACGGTAGAGCGGGTGGGCGTTCGGCCCGTTGACGTCGATCTTGTCGAACTGCGGGAAATGAATATCGAAGTTGGCTGTGCAGAACTCGTGAATCTCCTGAATGGTACCTGGAGCCTGCTGCCCGAACTGGTTGCAGGGGAAGTCCAGAATCTCGAATCCCTGTCCATGATATTTCTGGTACAGGGCCTCCAGGTCATGGTACTGAGGCGTGAAGCCGCAGCGAGTGGCGGTGTTGACAATAAGAAGGACCTTGCCATTGTAGGCGGCGAGGGATACGTCCTGCCCTGATGCGTCCTTGACATTGAAATCATAAATACTCTGGGCTGAAAGTGTCAGCAGGCTCATGGTGGCCATGAGGCAGAAAAAAATTCTTTTCATACTTGTTTTGTCGGGTTTAAATGGGGTTTGTTGTGAATCAGATGGGGGTAGATCTTTTCGGAATGCGCTTGGCGGCGCTGATGGCTCCTGTGGGACAGATGAGGCGGCAGAGGTGGCAGCCTACGCATTTGGTCCCGATGATCCGTGGACGCCTGGTGGTGGGGTCGAAGGCGATAGCCTGGTGGCCTCCATCGGAACAGGAGGTGTAGCACCGGCCGCATCCTATGCACCGCTGGCGGTCGATCTTGGGATAAACAATGGTGTCCCTGTCTAATTCAGAGGGCATAACGAAATTAGGGAGTTCTTCACCGATGACGGCATCGAGCGAGGATAAACCTCGCTCAGCAAGGTAGTGCTGCAGGCCGAGTATGAGATCGTCGATGATGCGATAGCCATACTGCATGACGGAGGTGCATACCTGAACATTACGACATCCAAGCTGCAGGAACTCGAGAGCATCGCGCCAAGTCTCGATACCACCAATGCCGCTGAGTTCGACGGGCTTTCCATGAGCACCCATGAGAAGTGTGTTCTTTGACATTTCGAGGATGTGGCGGAGGGCTATCGGCTTCACGGCTCGACCCGAGAGTCCCGAGATAGCCTTCCTTCCGGATACTTCTACTCGGGAGGGCATGGTGACACTCTTGATGGTGTTGATGGCGGAAATGGCATCGGCGCTCGCGAAGTAGGCGGCCAATGCAGGCTGGTTGATCTGGGTGATGTTGGGGGTCATCTTCGGAATGACAGGAATGCTGACGTTGCGCTTGACGAAGGCGGTGTAGAAGAGCACCAACTCGGAGTTCTGACCTACGTCGCTGCCCATCCCCGTTAAACGCATCTGAGGACAGGAGAAGTTCAGCTCCACAGCATCGCAGCCTGCCCCCTCTGCCAGCTTGGCAAGTTCTATCCACTCTTCCTCGAACTGTCCCATGATGCTGGCAATCACGATCTTGCTGGGATAGTCCTGCTTTAGCCGACGAAGAATATCGAAATCTACTTCGTGCGGATTCTCGCTGAGCTGTTCCATATTGCGGAAGGCATAGAAGTCACCTGTGCCCGACTCGTGAAGGGCATCGAAACGAGGCGATACCTCCCTGATGTCCTGCATGCAAATGGTCTTATAGAAGACGCCAGCCCAACCCATGTCAAAGGCACGAGCTACCATCTCATAGTTGGTGCAAACGGCGGAAGAAGCGAGAAAGAAGGGATTCTCGCAATGCAGGCCGCAGAAGTCGATAGCGAGGGACGGAGAAGACGATTGTTGGGATGAATCGCCACCAACGGCACGAAGGGGAGCGGGTGAACCGGGGCAAACGGCACGAAGGAGTTCGGCTATACGAATGGGGCGGTCATAGTGAATGCAGGCTTGCTCCGCAGCCTGCAGTTCATCGGGAGTGCACTCCTGGACCCATTGGTATGCTAACTGGGAATTGTCGAACCTTATGGCTCGAATCGAGCGGGCGGGGTCCCCGTTCTTACATTGCTTGCTGCACGGCGCGTCGGCACATAGGAGGCATCGGCGGGCCTCTTCCTGGATATTCATCATAGTGGTAAGTTTATTGTCGTCTGGATTTCAAAGCCTGGCATAGTTGGTCGGGACAGGATGTAGGCTTGGCACCACAGCGGATGCCTTCAAGCTTACGGATGATATCCTGCACTTTCTGTCCTGTGACAAGGCGGCATATACCCTGCAGATTGCCGTTGCAGCCTCCAATGAAGGTGACGTCCCGGATGATATCGTTCTCGTCGATGGTGACGGATATGTGTTTTGAGCAGGTGCCCTCGGTGGTGTATTCAATCTGGTGCATAAGGGGATTTTGAAAATTGAAAGATTGAAAATTGAAAAGGGAGTTTTGGATGGGAAGAGTAGCAATGAATTGAGGCGCATTGGACGAAGAGACGGAGTTAAGGGTGGGCGTCCTGGAACTGCAGGGTGTGGAGGGTGCAGAGGGAGGCGTCCTTGACGTCGGAGTGGAATTTGAGGAAGATGGCGTGACGTCCCTGGAGGGTACTCTCCTTCGCCTGTTGTGAGATGCCGACGGCAATATCACAGTTCTTCCGTTCCATGTCTGCCGTCAGCTGTAACTCTCCAATCTTCTTACCTCCCTGCGAAGTCCAAGGCCGATCCATCATGACTTCGATGGTTCCATCTATGCCCTGGGGCTCCAGGGTCAGGACGAGCATGAGGTTCTTTATTTCTGCCAAGCGCCGGGCATCGAACTGGAAGTATTTGTATCCTACAATGGATCCGTCGGTATTATTGACCACGGGGTTCGTATTGTTGCGGAGGTCGTAGGGCATCTGGAATTTGTCGTCAGTGCCATAGGCCGAGGCCACGTATGAACCGTAGAAAGTGTTGTTGGGCCAGTGGTGTTCAGCGACGCGCGGACCTGTGTACCAGCAAGCGATACCGGCGGAATGAGGCTCAAAGGGATCAAGCCCGTTTAGAGCGAATCCGCAGGAGTTGTATTCCCCTTCGGAGATGATGACCTTGCCTCCGGCCCCCTCCTCCACCTCCACGGTAACAGGAGCCACCATCGCCTGGCGGGCATATTCATCAGTGCCGGTCTGACGATGATAGAATACATACCACTGCCCGTTAATCTCGCAGATGGATCCGTGGGTGTTTCCGTCGGGGGTCGCAGAGGCGATGGTGTCGCCCTGCTCGTTGATCTCGCGGCCGCGACCATCAATAATGGTGCCCCCATAGGTCCAAGGACCCAGAGGGTTGTCGCTGTAGGCATAGGCAAGAGTATAGTTGGAGATGGGGAGCCCGAACTCTCCGTCGCGAGTGAAGCGACTGTAGATGAACACATATTTATCCTTGATCTTTCTAATACTGGAAGCTTCAAAGAAACTGAAGATCCCTTCTTGGTCGCGGCCGGAAATCATATCCTCGATAATTTCGGTTCCAGGCTTGACAGTAGCCATCGTGGCTGGATCGAGCTCTGCTGCGAAGGATCGCTGGAATCCCCAGTATCCATAGACCCTTCCGTCGTCATCAACAAAAACTGCAGGATCGAAGGCGAGTGGCCCATCGGTGACAGTCGCATTATCCTGGTTCCAATTGCAGACTTCAAAGGGGCCGTCGGGTCTGGAACTCTTACAGACCATACCATTGCGGCCTGCGCTCTGGTTGTTTGGGTAGAGGTAATAAGTCTTGGTGCCGTCGGGAGCGACGCTCACGGCTACATCAGGTGCGTAGAGCACATCCGCAATACCATCGGGAGAAAGGGGGCGGCCTTGTGCATCGTTGCTGACGCTGAAGATGACTCCGTCATAACGCCATTGTGTGAGGTCTTCGACGGGGGCTGACCACACTACCTGATCGCGACCACAGTATTCTGTCACGAGATTGTCGTGAGAGCCATAGAGATAGACACGGTACTTGCCAGGCTGGTCGGGGTCTTCGAATACATAGGGCTCACCGTCGGGAATATGTTCCCAAAGCGGGAGGAAAGGATTGCCGGGAGTGGCAATCATAGAACTGCTCGGCTCCGAGGCTGTTCCGCAAGAGATTGCAAGGACAGCTGCGAGGAGGAAAAAGGAGAATTGAAAAATGAGAATTGAAAACTGAAAATTCTTCATTATTTATCGAATTAACTGATTTACTTCAGCATCTTCTTGCGAGTGCGGACCCGACCTTGCTCGTCGGTGTATTGTTCGATGATGATGCGTCCTTTCTGGTGGGGATTAGAAAGAAGGCGCCCGGAGAGATCAAAATATTTAACGATTCCGCCATCTGACGATTTCACCATTTCTCCATCTGATGACCATTTCACCATTTCACCCTTTAAGGGGCTGCCGAAGGGCGCGTCGGGACGGAGGCTGGAGATGGAGGTGGGGACATTGGAGAACTGCCAGGTATCGAACTGCACTCCATCAGATGCGGTGAACACGATACAAAGGGTTTTCACACCCTTGAACGTCTCGGGGTTCACCTCTATTGTGTGGTCCGTAAAGGCTGAGGAGGAGAAGTCCATCGAGGCAGCAGCCTTAGCGGTCGTGGTTCCCAGACGCAACTCAATGGTACCGGAGCCCTTGGCGCGGAACGAGAAAGAGGTGGCTCCATCGCCGAAATCAACCTTGCGCAGGAGAATCCATGATCCGGCAGCCATCTTCACCTGAAGGTTCCGCGATGCATCGTTTCCCAAGGTGCTGATGCTCGTGGGCTTACTGATATTGGTGAAGTCTTCGTAACTGACACCGCCACAGGTGGACATCGTCTCTGCCTGCTGCAAGATATAGGGATCAAGGCTTCGGATGGCGCTGACACCTGTCTTATTCATCGTGACCTTGCTCAGCTTCTGTCTGCTCTCATCGACAGTGAGCTTGTTCACGCAGAGCGATCGGTAGCCAGAAGCCTGGCTGTCCATTGCACCCGCACCCTTCATCGACTTCTCCAGAACATTGCCGTGATAGAAGAGATAGTATTCGCCCTGGAACTTATGTAGATGCGTGTGGTTATTGCCCCAGTCCGCTCCTAAAGCGCTGAAGCTGCCCTCGTTGGGCACATATTCGCCGCGATACTCCCACGAATCTGGGTCCAGGGGCGTATCAGTAACCATATAACACATACTGCAGGACGAGGGGGCCGACTGCCCGTTGCGGCCAGCATAGCTGCTCCAATCGTTGCGGTCGCTCCACGAGGTGTTGTATGTGTAGACAAAGCGCCCGTTTATGATATTCAGCTCACTCGCCTCAAAGAGGTAAGGAGCAGGGAGGGTCACAGCAGCGCCATCAAGTGCAAGCATCGATGATTTCAGCTTGGCAATACGCGAATTGCCGGGCATCAGCTTCGAGCCCGAAGACTGAGGGTCGCCGCCGCCGAAGGCTATCCAGCCAGTGCCGTCCGCGTCGATGACCACGCCCGGGTCAAAGAGCCAGTTGCAGGGATCCACACCAGGCATTCCGTGACGGATCAGCGCCTGGCTCAACGGTGAAGAGAACGGCCCCAAAGGCGATTTTCCTTTGATGACTCCGACACTGCCAGCGCCGTTGGCAAAGTACACATAGAACTCTTCAATACCTCGGTTCGTGGTGCGCCATACAGCCGAAGGGGCCCAGGACTGGCCGCACCAAGAGCCGCACACCTTACCCACATCAATGGTTCCGTGGAACGTCCAATTCACCATATCATCCGTTGAGAAGACCACCAACGACTTGATGTTGCCGTAACCGTTGCTGCCTGTCTTCCTGTTAAAGATATACTGCTGATGGTCATTGGTACCATAGACGTAGAGCCTTCCTTCGTAGTCTATAGCCGTCGGGTCGGCACAGAAGACACTGGGACTGATAGGATTTCCGCTGCCGGCATCCTTGTAGGCCTTCGAAAGGCTCTGAGCACTCGACGGCATCATCAAAAATGCCAGCATCACCGCGAGGAGGGGCCTGCTTGCTCTAAAAAAAGAAATAGTTTTCATCTTCAACATGCATATTTTGGCTGCAAAGTTACGCGTCAGAGACTTCGCTTCCAAATTTTTGCAGTTAAAAACTATAAAATACTACCATTAGAATGAAAATGGCCGGTAAATGATTGGGGGGATGAAGCAATAGTTCGTTAAAAAAACAAGATAAGGACTAACGCGTAAGCCGAGCCACCAAAAAGTTCTTTGAAAATGTGATTAATCTATTGTCGATCTTTCAAGGGCTTTTCTCAGGAAGATGTGACGTCTTATTCTGTAGGACGTGACGTCTTATTCTTTAAGAAGTGACATCTTATTCTGTAGGACGTGACGTCCACTAACCCATCACCACATCCAAGACCATCATCAACACAAATCCCAGCGCAAAACCAATAGTGCTGAGGTTTGAATGCTCTCCATTAGAGGCTTCAGGAATTAGTTCCTCAACAACCACATAAAACATGGCTCCTGCCGCAAAAGCCAACATATAAGGCAGAACTGGCATCAACAGCCAAACCAGTAGCAGGACGCCAATCGCACCCAGAGGTTCTACGACACCGCTCAGAGAGCCGATGAGGAAAGATTTCCACTTCGAGTTACCTGCAGCTCGCATCGGCATAGAGATGATAGCACCTTCAGGCACATTCTGTATGCCAATACCTAATGCCACCGCAACGGCACTTGCTAAAGTGATGTTTGAGAGACCATCTTCTGCTCCTGCAAAAACCACACCTACTGCCATCCCTTCAGGCAGATTGTGGATGGTGACAGCCATCGCAAGCATCGCTGTCCGAGAGAGACGGGATCGAGGACCCTCAGGTTTGTCTGCACCCAGATGAAGGTGAGGAGTCAGTTCGTCAATCATCAGCAGGAAAAATACTCCCAGCAGGAAGCCTATGGCGGCTGGCACAACAGACATGGATCCCTTCGACATTTCCATGTCCATCGACGGAATCAGCAACGACCATACTGAAGCAGCCACCATAACACCAGAAGCGAATCCGAGTAAGGTCTTTTGAAGACGAAGCGGCATTTCGTCCTTCATCAGAAAGACGAACGCCGCTCCAAGCATCGTTCCCAATAAGGGGATTAATAAGCCGATGATTAAAGTCATACGTTATTCAGCGGGTGACCACTTGCAACGGACAGGAGATACGATGGCACCCTCTTTCTTCAATTCCGCAAAAGCCCTATCCACATCCTTCCTGTCCGCACCTAGCGCCTTAGTCACGTCGCCAGCAGAAACCGGCTTGCCAGCTTCGCGCATAACCTGTAATACCTTTTCTTTCATATCCTCTTAAGTTTTTTGTTATCTCTACATCATCGCAGTGAGGAAATTCTCATAGCCTAACTTATTGATGTAGTTCAGGTACTGAGCTTCCCAAGCCATGTGGTCCTTCTCGCCGTCAATCCATTTCTGAATCAACTTCTGCGTGGGATAGTCATCTTTGAAGGCATCGGCCAACTCACTCAGCACCTTTATCGCATCAGGCTGAAAGTCCGACTCTATCTGCTGCTTCGGATCGTCGTAGAAGGGGAACTCTATCGTCTTCATAGCCTCCTGCAGATCCGCAGGCTTGCAGCCCAGTTCTACCAAGCGGTTCAACACCTCTTCGGCCTCGTCCCACTCCTCTTCGGCTTCTTCTTTCCACTTGTCCGCCAACTTGTTCCAGCCCTGCAAACGGCAATATGCCGAGAATGCAAAATGTTGCTTACTGTTGCCAAACCACACAGCACCCAGCTGTGCAAACTGTTTCAAAGCTTCTTCTTTAGTCATAATAGTTGTTTTTTTAAAAAGGTTATTGATATTTAGTGAATTGATACTTCTCGCGCAGTGCCTGTCGCTCATCAGCAGGAAGAGAAGTGAAATAAGCTTTCCAGCCAGGACAGAAATTAATATGCCAACGCCAAAAACGACCCATCAGCGAGTTTGGTTTCTTATCGTAATTAGCGCGCAGTTTGCAATGTTCACATTGATGTGCCATACCTTCATTATTTCTTTAATGCATTTATAATACAGTCCAGTTCATGGGCCAGACGATGATAGTCTTCCAGCTTCAGCGGACAGACCGACAGTTGTTCGCCCATGCCCGTAGGGACATGAGCATAGGCTTCGTCTTCCAGTTCCCTCCCTTTCTGGGTCAGACTGACAATCTGCTGGCGCTTATCCGACTCACCCTTTTTGCGGCTGACAATACCCTGTTTCTCCATTCGCTGAAGCAGAGGAGTGACCGTGTTTGTCTCCAACAGCAACCGATGAGCAATCTCATTCACAGGCTGATTGTCCTTCTCCCACAACACTAACAGCACCAGATACTGAGGATAAGTAATACCCAACGACGTCAAAATCGGCGTGTAGGTCTGCGTAATCAGCCTTGCTGCCGTGTACAGGCGGAAGCAAATCTGATTGTCAAGTTGTAACTCTGCGTGCATACCCTCAACCTTAAACCCTTGAGCCCTTAAACCTTAAACTTTAAGAATTAAAATCCTAACATAGCCTCCACGTCTTTCTCAAAATCCTTCGGCTCTGTCGTGGGAGCATAGCGCTTGATGGTACCGCCGTCCTTCGAAATCAGGAACTTCGTGAAGTTCCACAAGATGTCACTCTCCTTCTCCACACTCTTGCTCAGAGTCTTCAGCAGCGCATGAGTAGCTTTGGCCTTCAGGCCCTTATACTCCTCCGTAGGAGCCTGTGTCTTCAGGTACTCGAAGAGCGGTTCTGCACAAGCACCATTCACGTCCGTCTTCTTCATAATCTGAAACGTAACTCCGTAGTTCAACTGGCAGAACTCTTCAATCTGTCCGTCGGTACCAGGATCCTGCTCCTTGAACTGATTGCAAGGAAAACCGATGATGACAAGTCCCTTGTCCTTATACTTCTGGTTCATCGCCTCCAAGCCTGCGAACTGAGGCGTGAATCCACATTTGCTCGCCGTGTTCACTATCAGCAGCACCTTACCTTCGAACTGAGCGAAATCCAGTTCCTTGCCTTTGCTCGTCAGAGCCTTGAAATCATAAATCTTTGACATACCTTATTATATTATTAGTTAAAAAATTATCATCTTCTTGTTTTCGGCGGCAAAGGTAAGAAGAATAATTTATATCGCAAGCGATTTATCTGAAACTTTAAGTTAGTTTAACATTACGTCGTGCACGATATTTATCTGTTCAGAAACCATACTATAGAGCTGTCAGGCCCTGTGGACGGCGGTTCGTCCGCATTTTCCCCTTCCCCGGCAAAGGAGCTACTCTTATCTACGGAGCTAGAGTTTTTAAAGAGATAGAAGAGGTAGGAAGTTTACTTTTGATACTGACCTTAACACTGCCCTCCTTGTTATTGCTGCGAACAACAAGCAGTGCGCGCCCTTTCCAGGTGGTCACGCGAGCAGAAGTGTATGGCTCCCGGTCTTTGAGGTCGGCAGAGGCAAAAGACATAAGACTCGCCTGACCTTTAACGATGGCTTCGCAGGAAATGGCCGCATCAGGACAGAAGCGACCTTCACCGTCAGTCACCTCAACGGTGATGAAGGCAAGATCTTGTCCATCAGCAGCGATGACACGCCGGTCGGCTGTCAGACGAAGGTGGGCAGGCTCACCGGCGGTAACGAGCGTCGCACGCTGGCCGCCAGCTTCAGCACAAAGGGTGCCCACTTCGTAGGGAACAGAGAAAACCGCCTTGTATTCCGTTTCGGGACCTACAGCTTTGGAGCCTATGAGTTTGTTATTCAGATAAAGCTTCACCTCACTGGCTTTCGTGTAGACCTCCACATCGATGGGTTTACCTTCCCACCCGGGCCAGTTCCACGAATACCAAGTGGGCCATACACTCCAAGCCGTTTCGTGAATTTTTCCATGATACCCGTCCGGCTCTTTCACAGCAAGGATCACAGCCGCAGGACATCCTCCATCGTATGCTTCTTTCCACAGCATTTCGCGATAACGACTGATCGGCTTCCGCCAGCCCGTGATATCCACATCGCCGCAGAACGCACCATGCCAGTCTGGCTGACCGCCACTGACATAGTGCTCACCAGGACGCTCCCCTTCATAATAATAACGACCGATTCCAGACTCACCCAGATAGTCGAGTCCCGTCCATACGATGTCACCGACAATGTAGGGATAATCCTTCACCAGCGACCAGTTCTTGTAGGCATCACGCGGAAAACTCTCCGTCTGCCACATCACTCGTTGGGGGGCGCGCACGTGATCACTTTCATGCTTGTGAATCATGTAGTTGTATCCCACTACTCCTAAAACTTCTGCATGAGGATCGTAGATTTCCCAGTCGCTGTCCCAGGAGCACAGAGCCTCTGTCACAGGACGAGTGTCATCCAACTCCATGATGGCCGCCTTCAGTTGCCGCGCCGTAGTAATGACCCGGATGTCCTTGCGTTCAATAACCTCATTGCCTATGCTCCAGCAGATGATGCTGGGGTGGTTGCGGTCGCGCTGCACCATCGCCTGAATATCCTCCTTGTAGCAAGAGTCGATGAGAGTGGAATAGTCGTAAGGGTTTTTCGCCGTACGCCAGCCGTCAAAAGCCTCATCGATAACCAGCATACCCAGCGAGTCACAGGCATCAAGGAAAGCA
>JAEEGL016127553.1_pt1 | contig 17566 bp, 22 predicted proteins | sample 9134231 | NCBI WGS metagenome assembly JAEEGL01 (sample SAMN16246548, study PRJNA631951) | gut metagenome | biome: gut microbiome; feature: rumen; material: fiber-attached | host: Bos | place: Iran: Karaj | collected 2018-10 | reverse complement strand
TAGCAAAATGCAAATTATTATTGTAAAATGATAATGAGGTATAAAATATGGAAGTGTGTAATCTAAAAGAAAACCTTAAATTTTTACAAGAAATTGTCACATTAGAACACGATGAATGGGCTAGTAACCCTAGTGACAATCATGACGAAAGAATTGAAACAAAATGCGGAAAAGTAAGAAAATTGCTAGATAGAGATGATTTTTGCAAACTCGTCTTAATTGACAATGATGTGTTAATCGGATTTATCTCAATATTCCCAAAAGATGCAGAAGAGTGTCCAGAACTAACTCCTTGGTATGCAACAATGTATGTTAAAAAAGAGTATCGAGGAAAAGGATATTCAAAAATTTTAAACGATGCTATCTTAAAAGAAGCAAAAAATCGTGGATACAAAGAAATATATCTCAAAACAGAATTAAAAAATTACTACGAAAAATTCGGAGCAATTTATATTAAAAATATAAACGAAACTGAAAAACTTTATAAATTTGTTTTATAAAAATTATTAATTGTTTATTTAATTAAAATAATATATAATAAAATGTGGTTAGAAAAGAGTTGAAATAATGAAAAATAAACCATTAGTTTTATGTATTTTAGATGGTTGCGGAGTAAGAGAAGAAAGCGATGGAAATGCTTTTAAAAATGCCAATAAACCAACCCTTGATATGTTAATGAATAAATATCCGCATTCTATTTTAGAAGCAAGTGGTAAAGCTGTTGGACTTCCAGAAGGTCAAATGGGAACTAGTGAAGTAGGTCATATGAACCTTGGATCAGGAAGAGTTGCATTACAACCTTTAGAAGCTATAAGTGGTTCAATAGAAGATGGAACATTCTTTGAAAATAAAGAAATATTAGATGTATTAAATCATGTTAAAAATAATAGCTCAAACTTACATATATTTGGCTTGTTATCAGATGGTGGAGTACATTCTCATATAAATCATCTATTATCTCTTTTAGAAATGTGTAAGAAAAATAATGTTTCAAATATTTATCTAGATATTTGTTTAGATGGTAGAGACACATATGAAAAAAGTGCTTTAACATATTTAAAAACAGTTGAAGATAAATTAAAAGAATTAGGCATTGGTAAGATTGCAACCATAAGTGGACGCTATTATGGCATGGATCGTGATAATAACTTTGACCGTCTTAAAAAATCATATGATGCAATTGTCTATGGAAATGCTAAAGAATATAAAACTTCTGAAGAATTAATAAATGATAATTATAATCAAGGAATATATGATGAATTTGTAATACCAGGAATTATAAATAAATGTCCATTAAATGATAATGACGGAGTTATTTCATTTAACTTTAGAAAAGATCGTTTAAGAGAAATGTTTACTTTATTATCTAATCCTAGTGCATACGAGATCCAAGCTAATGAAAAGGGATTAGAAGTAAAACACTTCAATAATTTAAAGACATTAACAATGTATCCTGTTACAGAAACAGTAAAATCTCGTCATGCATTTAATGACTTAGATTTAAAAAACATCTTAGTTGATTACTTACATAATAATCATTTAAGTCAATTAAGAATTGCTGAAACTGAAAAATACCCACATGTTACATTCTTCTTTGATGGTGGAAAAGAAGTAGAATATGATGATATGAAGAAAATATTAATTCCATCACCTAAAGTTGCAACATATGACTTAAAACCAGAGATGAGTGTTTATGAAGTAACTGATAATTTCTTAAAAGAAGTAGGTAATTTTGATGTAACCATCATCAATTTAGCAAATGGTGATATGGTAGGACATACAGGTGTTTATGAAGCAGCAAAACAAGCTGTTGAAGATATGGATATTTGTATAACTAAAATGTACAATAAAGTAATGGAATTAGGTGGAGTTATGATAATCATAGCTGACCATGGTAACTGTGATATGATGTGGGATGAAAATCATAATCCAGTTACAAGTCATACTACTAATCCAGTACCTTGTATTATTACAAAGGAAGGAATTGAAATAAATAATGGTAAATTAGCTGATATTGCACCAACAATGTTAGAACTATTAGGTTTACCAATTCCACCTGAAATGACTGGAATATCCTTAATAAAAAAATAAATTATAAGCAAAAACTTATAATTTTTTTCTTGAAAAAATGTTATAATTTAACTAGGTGAGACTATGCAAGTAAAGAATAATTACAACGAATGTTTAACAAATTTAATATGTTCAATTAGAAAATATTACGGTTTAGAATATAAACATAATACAATTGATTATATTGATAAATTATTAGACGAAAGAAAACCAAAAAATGTTGTTGCAATTCTGTTTGATGGAATGGGAGCAAATATCTTAAAAAGAAATTTGCCAGAAAATGCTTTCTTGGTAAGAAATATGGTTAAACCAATTACAACAGTATTTCCAGCAACCACGGTTGCAGCTACAACAACAATGTTAACTGGGCTTAACCCTTGTGAAACAGCAATGCTTGGTTGGAATATGTACTATAAAGGAATTGATAAGATAATAACAACCTTTATAGGATGTGAAAAAGAAGATCTAACTTGCAAACCTTTAAAAGAAGCAAATGATTATAAAAATGAGCACATGATAACTAAACCTATAACATCAGAATTAAATGAAAAAGGCGAAGTTAAAGGTTATTTTATATCAAATTATGGTGATATTCATTATCATGGATTAGATGATATGTTGGATAAGATTTCTAGTTTGTGTACATCTGACGAAAAGAAATATATATATGCATATGATCCAGAACCAGATCATACAATGCATGACTTTGGTCCAGATAGTGAAGAAGCAAGAAAATTAATTGAAGAACGCAATAATAAACTTGAAAAAATGTGTGCAAATTTAAAAGAAACAATTATCTTTGTTATTGCTGATCATGGTCATATAAAAGTAGATAATATTTTCTTAAAAAGTTATCCAGATCTTTATGACTGTTTACGAATGAATACTTCAATTGAACAAAGAGCAGTTAATTTTTTTATCAAAGAAGGAAGAAAAGAAGAATTTTATTCACTTTTCAACAAACATTTTGGTGAATACTTTGATTTATACCCAATGGAAGAAATAATAGAAAGCAAATTATTTGGAGACGGTGAAGAAAATCCAATCTTCAGGAACATCCTAGGAGACTATCTTGCAATATCTAAATCAAATAAAGCACTTCTATGCCCAGGAGATACGAAGTTATATTCACAACACGCTGGATATACAGATGACGAAATATATATACCGTTGATAGTCATAGATAAGGAGTAATATGAAAAAAGCATTAATTTTATTTGTTTTGTTGTTATTGACTGGATGTGGTCAACAAATAAACACTTGTAATGTTAAAACAAAAGAACTAGAACAGAAATGGAAATATGTATCTAAAAACGACAAAGTTAAAGAAATTGAACTAGAAATTATCTATGACAATTCTATATTTGAAAACATTGATAGTTTTGAATCCTTAAATGATGATCAAAAAGAGGCTTTAAAAAAGCAGATACTTGTAAAACTGGGCTTTGAGAAGAATAACTATGAAGGACTTAATATAGAAGTAACAGTCAATAAAGAAATAGCCGTAATAGTAAAAGTTGACTATAATAAAGCAAAAAAAGAACTACTTACAAAAATTGGTATGAATTTAGAAGATGATAATATAAATAACATTATGGCAAATATGAAAACAAATGGCGCAACTTGCAAATAAATGTTTTTAAATAAATATAATTATGTTATAATGAACTTGTATTGACGAGGTTTAAAATGGATAAAAAAAGAAAGACACAATTTACTATAATTATAATTGTAATGGTAATATTAATTGGATTTTTAGTATATGTAATGGGTAAATCAATCTATGATTTTATTAATAGAACTAACGAAAGCCATGCAATAGTAGAAAAATTCAATGAAATCTATGAGAAAAAGGGAACTCAAGTAGTACTATTTGCAAGTCCAACATGCAAATGGTGTAAAAAATTTGTTCCAGTTTTAGATGAAATATCAACAGAAAACAATTTCACATATAAATATTTAGATGTAAGTATGCTTTTCCAAGAGGATATGCAAAAAATATATGACAAATTGAAGGTAGAATATGAAGGAATCCCTCATTTAATCATATTAAAAGATGGAAAAGTAGTTGGATCACAAGTAGGTGCCCAAGAAAAAGATACAACAATTGAACTCTTAACAAAAGCTGGAGTAATAGAAGGAGATGTTGAAGATGACGAAAGTATATCCGCTGGTAGCTAGATTTATAGATAAATATCCATTCACAATAGCATGGAGAATTAAAAGACATTCAAAAGTATTAGAAAAGCATTTAAATCCAGGAGAAGAAATCCTCTATGCTTTCTCTGGCCAAAAGAATGGAGCTCCTTTTAGTACATGTGTAATTATTCTAACTAACAAAAGAATCTTAATTGGTAGCAAGAGAGTAATATTTGGTTATTTCTTAACTTCAATAACACCTGAAATGTTCAACGATTTCAAGGTTTATAATGGAATTCTATGGGGTAAAGTATATATTGATACAGTAAAGGAATTTATCACTATATCTGGACTTCAAAAGAAAGCTTTAATTGAAGTTGAAACTAATTTCTCAGAATACATTATAAAATATGGTACTGAGGATCGCATTGCTAGAATGCGCGCAAGACGTGGTGAATAACGTCTTTTTTCTTGCAAAAAAACCTATGATTTTATATACTATAATTGGAGGTAAAGTATGAAAAAACTATTCTTTACACTATTATTCTTGTTTTTAATATATTTTTCTCTACAAGCCTTGTTCTATTTTTTCGGACCAGGTCATACTATTTCTTATAGTGTTGATGGTTATGAAATAAAAGAAGAATATGTTAATAAACAAAAAGGTGAAAACCAAGTTTATAATCTTACTATAAATGATGGCACAAATGATTTTTATCTTCAAATATTTAAAGACTTTGATAATCAAACAAAAATAGTCAAAGAAATTAAAAATTATAGAGATAATAGTATTAGTTGTATAATGCCTATATTTATAGATGATAAAGCGGCAACTGACCTTATGTGTATAAATGACGGAATCATTTATAATGCTAGTTATCTTAAAGAAAACTATCCACATGATGATAATAAAGGTAATATTGATGATATCTATAATTCTTTAGAAAAATATTTAACTAAAGAAAATCTTGAAAGCCAAGATGTTAGAAATACAATCACTTTATATAAGAATAATATGCAACCAAATTATTATTTTAGCTTGGCCTCATATAAAGGATTTATATATGCTAATCCAACTAAGAAGTTATTATATGCAAACAATATTTATACAAATGATGTTTATGATAACTATTTAAGTGCTTATGTTAACAAGTATTTTGTAACAGTTAACTATGATGAACAATATGGATATACTAAAATATATGCCTATGACATTACTAATAATGAAGAAAGAGTTATAAGATTATCTAAAAATATTGAAAAAAATTCATATATTCAAGGAGTTTATAAGAATTCACTTTATATATTTGATCGCGATAATAAAGTTCAATATGAAATAGACGTCGAAAATAAAACCGCTTTAGAAGTTGGAAATACAGCAACAGGCGCAGGAATCTATAAGAATGGTAAAATGGAAAGAGTAAGCGCTTATGAATGTGCTAATAGGGATATATTCTTTGAGGATGATGAAGTAATTGTTGGTGATTATAAATTAGTTGCATCAACAAAAGGAACTAAAACAGGATATAGTTACTATGCTAAACAAAGTGGCGAAACATATCAAATATACCGTGTAAATAACTCAAACAAAGAACAATATATGTATTTGTTTGATACCAAATACACTGATAAATTAATAGCTCTAAATGAGTATGTTTACTTCTTAGAAGATGGTTATATTAAGTACTATTCCGATCATACAGGAATAAGGACTCTGGCATTTAATAGTGAGCTTAATTTTAATCAAAATATTGAATACCAAATAATTTATCAAAAATAGCTGAAAAGCTATTTTTTTCGTTGAAAAATAAGAGTTAAAAATGGTATAATTAAAGAGGGCGGTATATGTGGATGAAATATTAAAAATAACCGATTTATCTTTCGGTTATGGTGACTTAAAACTAATCGACAAATTGAATTTACTTTTGAACTATAATGATTGGTATACCCTTATTGGCAAGAACGGGTCTGGTAAAACAACTTTAATTAAGTTAATATGTGGTCTTATCGATGATTATGAAGGTCAAATAGAATTCAATTTTTTGAAATTAACAGAAGAAAATCTATTTGAAATTCGTACTAGAATGAGTATTTTATTCAGTAATGTTGACGATTTAATTGTAGAAGATAACATTTATGATGAAATAACATTTGAATTAAAGAATATGGATTATAGTGATGATTTAATTGAGCAATCAATTGATGATATTAATGCATATACCCGTATTAAGGATTTTATAAATAAAGATATCATGGATCTAACTTTAGAGGAAAAATATATCTTAGTTTTAACATCTGCCTTAATAATTAAACCAAAATTACTTGTAATCGATGAAACTTTTTCTAAATTAGATAAAAACTTAAGAAAGAAATTATATGATATTATTAATTCTTATCGTGAAGATAATAAACTTACAGTTTTAAATATCACTCATAATTTAGAAGATAGTTTACTAGGAAACAATATAATCTTATTAGAAAATGGACAGATAAAATTTAATGAAAGTGTAAGAAAAGTCTTTAATGATAAATTACTAACTGAGGATGATGTAGATTTACCATTTATTGTTGAATTATCAGAATATCTAAAGTTATATGAAGTAACAGATGATAATTACTACAGTATGGAAGAATTGGTGGACGCAGTATGGAAATAAAGAATTTAACATATAAAGAAGAACTTAAAAAGATAAATTACACTTTTACACATAAAAAAATATATGGCATTATAGGAAATAAACAAGATTCAACATTGTTGTTAGAACTAATTCGTGGTCTTAAAAAGCCAACAAGCGGTTCTATTGAAAAAGACAACTTAAGAGCTTTCATGTTATTTGAAAGTAGTGAAGACCAAATATTTGGTGACACCATAAAAGAAGAAATAACATATGGTTTAGACGAAAACAGCATTGATTTGGAAGAAATCTCTAAAAAAGTCGGATTAGATGATGATTTTTGGAATAAAAAGCCAATAAATCTAAGTAGTGGGGAAAAAAGAAAATTAGTAATAGCTTCTATGCTTGCATTTAATCCTGATATTGTTTTAGTTGATAATTTTTTGAATTCACTTGATTTTGAAACCCAAAAAATGTTTATTAATTTATTAAAAAGAATGCAATTTGATGATCATAAAATCATTATAATTGCTGATCAAAACACTAAATTATTATATGAATTAGTTGATGAAGTAATATTATTAAATGGAGAAATATTACTATCCGGAAATAAATATGATGTTTTCAAAAACGTTGATTTACTAGATGAATTAGATGTAGAGATTCCAGAGTATATTGAATTTACAAACCTAGTTGCTAGGCGAAAGAGTGTTGACCTACCATATCGAGATCGCATAACTGATATTGTAAAGGATGTGTATGACAATGTTTAAATTAAGTCGCTATTATAGAACAGAATCTCTTATTCATGATGTTAATCCATTTTTAAAACTATTTATTACAATTGTATTTATAATAAGTGTATTTGTAGCTAAATCTACACTAGCTTATCTATTCTTATTTGCATTTTTATTAATTATAATGATTGCAAGTAATGTTCCAGCAATTGAGTATTTAAAATCTGTTTGGTTTACTAGATTCTTTATAATTCTATTAATTATAATGGATTTAATATTCTTTAGGTCATTTGTTCATATGATATGGACAGTAATTCCAATGATTATGATTATTCTAATGACATCTGTGTTAATATTTACAACAAAAGTTCACGATTTAATGATGACTTTTGAAATATTATTAACTCCACTTAAAATATTTGGTATTAATCCAAGAAAAGTGGCATTTTCAATAATGCTTGCAATTAGATTTATTCCAATTCTATTAAGCGAATCAAAGAATATCATAAAAGCAATGAAGAATAGAAATCCAAAAGAAAAAGAAACACTCAAGGATAAAGTTCGTAACACGACTAACATCATGACTCCACTTATGGGTAAAAGTGTTGATCATGCTGATCGCTTGGCCGATGTTATGACTGTTAGAAATTACTCATTTGATAAAAAGAAAAAATATATCATGTATACAAGAAGAGTAGATTATGTAATTGTGAGTGTGCAAATACTATTATTTATAGCAATACTTATGAAGGGGTAATTATGAGATACTTAATGACATTCTCTTATGATGGATCTAAATTTCATGGATATCAAATTCAACATGGACTTAGAACTGTACAGGAAGAAATTGAAACAGAACTTACAAGATTGAATGGTATGAAACCTGTAAAATTGATCTCAAGTGGGCGTACAGATGCCCTTGTTCATGCTTATAACCAAAAAGGGCACTTTGATTTTATAAAGGAAATAAAACCAGAAAAAGTAAGAAATTCCTTAAATAGACTTCTTAAAGGTGATATCTACATAAAAAGTATAGTAAGTGTCAAAGATGACTTCAGTGCACGTCACGATGTCAAAGAAAAGACATATGAATATAAAATTAATGTAGGAGAATATAATCCAATAGAAGCTAATTATGCATATCAATATTGTAAGAAATTAGACGTTGATAAAATGATTGAGGGATCAAAATATTTACTCGGTGAACATGACTTTTCATCATTCGTAAAAAAAGATAGTTTAAAAGAAGATAATGTTAGAAATATTTATAAAATTGATATTAAAGAAAAAAATGACATTATTTTAATTAATATAACTGGTAATGGATTCTTAAGATATATGGTCAGAAATATTGTTGGAACTCTTATATTTGTTGGGGAGAACAGACTAGAACCTATCAAAGTAAAGGAGATTTTAGAAAAAAAAGATCGTGTCTATGCTAAGAAAACTGCACCGGCATGTGGTTTGTACCTAAAAGAAGTGAAATATTAACATGTAAAATCACTTCTTTTTGCTTTAAAATATTGACAAAAATTAAATAATTTAGTAATATTATCACTGGTACATTTTATAAATCCCATTAAACGAGTCCTGGGAAGACTTGTTTAGATCAAATTGAAGGGAGAAAGAAATATGAAGAATTCATATATTCAAGCAAAAGAAACAGTTGAACGTAAATGGTATGTCGTTGATGCTGAAGGACAAAGCCTTGGACGTGTAGCTGCTAAAGTTGCAACAGTTTTGAGAGGAAAACACAAACCAACTTACACACCAAATGTAGATTGTGGTGACTTTGTAATTGTTATCAATGCTTCTAAAGTTGTTTTAACAGGCAACAAATTAGCTGATAAGAAATACTACAATCACAGTCGTTATGCAGGTGGTATGAGAGTTAGAACTGCTAAGGATATGATTGAAAAATATCCAGAAGAAATGATGGAAGTTGCTATCAAAGGAATGCTTCCAAAAGGAAGATTAGGAAGACAAATGTACAGAAAGTTATTTGTGTATGCGAATGAAACTCATCCACATACAGCTCAACAACCAGTTGAGTTAAAAATTAACTAGGAGGGTTTATTAAATGGCAGAAAAAAGAGTATTTTTAGGAACAGGTAGAAGAAAATCTTCTGTTGCTCAAGTAAAATTAGTTCCAGGAAAAGGTAAGATTACAGTTAATGGACGTGACGTTCGTGACTTCTTCCCATATGAAACTAATGTAATGGATTTAAAACAACCATTAGTTATGACAAATAATGAAGAAACATTTGATATCGATGTAAAAGTATCTGGCGGTGGATTTACTGGTCAAACAGGAGCTATCCGTTTAGGTATTACAAGAGCTTTATTAGAATATGATAAGGCTAATGCAGATAAAGATGATAGCTACAGAAAAACATTAAAACAAAATGGAATGGTTACTCGTGATTCTCGTAAGAAAGAAAGAAAGAAACCAGGTCTAAAAGCAGCTCGTCGTGCTCCACAATTCTCAAAACGTTAAGAAATATGTATTGGAAAAAACTCGATTTATTCGAGTTTTTTTGTATCAACATGATATAATTAACTTGGAGTTGATAAGTATGGATTTAATTTTAGTTGATAGAACAAATTATAAAACAGCAATAAAAATTCAACGAAAGATATTTCCACATGAAGATGGAACATTGAATATATTGGCATCATTAGATAGAAATTTATTTATAAAACTTTCAGGTCTATCATATCCTGAAGATAATGTTAAGTACTATCTAGCAAGAAAAGATAATAAATATATAGGAATAACGGGAATATACAATTATGATTCGGATAGTGCATGGCTAGCCTGGTTTGGCATTCTAGACGAGTTTAGAGGTAAAGGTTTTGGCCGAGAATTACTTCAAAAGACATGCGCTTTAGCAGCTAATATGGGCTTCAAAAATATGCGATTATATACTGACTATGTAGATAATCATAATGCAATAAAATTATATGAAAAAGAAGGTTTTGTTGGAGAAAAATATACCCTTGAAAAGTTACCATATGATTGTAGAATTTATTCAAAAAGTTTAGTTGATGACAAAGTTAGTTTATGGAATAATAAAGATCTAGAATTAAGTTATCAAACAGATTTAGATCATATGAATCAGGAAAAAATAAATGCAATACTTAAAAAGTATGATGAAATATAATAAATAAAAACTCAATTAATTGAGTTTTTTTGTTGAAAAAATAAAAAACATGTTATAATAGGAAACAAAACAGGGGGAGGTTTGGGAAATGCTAAGATTATTTGATTTTGAATGCTATTGGTATAAAGGTCAAGAAGATGAAGTATTAAGAGGTCAATTCTTACTTAATGAAGAAGGATGGTTTGAGGGGGTTACATCAAATATCTTTCACGGTAAAAAAACAGGAGAATCATTTATATATGGTGAATTTTCTGAAGATACAGGAATGGAATTTCTTAGAATATCTAATCAAGAAGGAGTTCCACCCTTCTTATTAACAGGATTAAAAACAGCTGAAGGATTTGAAGGTGAAAGTTATATGCTACTTCCAGTATGCGGTGAAATTACCAAAATAGCATGTACAACCTTTTTTGCTACTGCAGAAGATGTTGAAGCGATGGAGCCAAAAGATCGTGATGCTACAGGGGAAAAGCAAGCACTATTGGCAAAAGTTGATGTCCTTAAGACATGCAGTCAATATAGAGATTTATATAGAAGAAATGTAGAATATAGAGATTGCAAAAGAAATACGCCAAAAGAAGATGCAGGACCTAGAATTTCACTTAATAATGAGCCAAAATAAAAATTCGATTTATTCGGATTTTTTTCTTACTATGTGTTATACTAGAATAAATTGGAGGGTTCATTATATGAAGATAATGGATATATTGAAGCCTATAAAATATGGTTGGATAGATAAAAAAGGTAATAAGTATTATGGCGACGATGGCAATTTTGTAAAAGATTACATTTTAGAAACACCTGAAGAAGTTAAAAAAAATAAAATCGGTCTTTGTTGGGATCAAGTAGAATATCTAAGAGATTATTTAGAAAAGCAAAATATTAAAGTTAAAACTTATTTTTTGATCTACTATGAAGGTATATGTCCAACTCATACATTTTTAGTTTATGAACAAAATAACAAATATTATTGGGTTGAACAGGCCTGGGAAATATTTGCTGGAGTTCATGAATATAAAGACCTTAAAGAATTATTACAAGATGTCAGAAACAAATATATTGAATATGAACTAGAAGATGATTTTAAGAACGAAGATTTGGTAATTTACGAATATCAAAGACCAAAATATCATATTTCAGTTCAAGAATTTGTAGACTATTGCACATCTTTTGAAAAAGTGGATGGTGATTAAAATGGAATTTAATAGATTAATACCTGAATTAAGTGTTTCTAATATTGAAAAAAGTAAAGAGTTTTATTTAAATATTGGATTCAAAATAAAATATGAAAGAAAAGAAACTAAGTTTTGTTTTATAGAATTAGAAGGCAATCAAATAATGATTGAAGAAGTCAACAATCATTGGGATACAGGTAAACTTGAATATCCTTTCGGTAGAGGAATCAATATTAGTATGACTATTGATGATGTTGAAAATTATTATAAAATTCTAAAAGAAAAGAATATTAAAATGTTTAAAGACTTAGAAGTTCATAACTATCGAGTCGATAATAAAGTATATGAAGATAAAGAGTTCTTAATTCAAGATCCGGATGGATACTTATTAAGATTTAATGATTAAAAAGATCTTATTAAGATCTTTTTTATTAAAATTGATGAATTATATTAGAATAAATGTTATTATATAAATAGGAGGGTTTATGGGAAAAGAAATATTTAATACTGAATTAAGTAGAATTAAAAATGATAGCATAAGAATGAGTACAGAAAAAGTTCTAGATAGTTTGCCAGAGTATTTTTATCATATGCCAGCATCTACTTCTGGCAGATATCACCCAGACTATACATTAGGTGATGGTGGACTTGCAAGACATATTAAAGTAGCTGCTAGAAACTTAGAAGAAATGCTTAGAGATGAAGCTTTTGGTGTTTATGATGACGATACTAAAGACTTGATGAGAATGGCAATAATATTACATGACGGATTTAAGTCTGGATTAACATATTCTGAACAAACAGCTCCTGAGCATCCTGTTTTAATGAGTGAATATATTTTGTCTCACAGGTGTGAACTAGGTCTTTCTGCTGAAGATGCAGCAACAGTAGCTCGTTTAATAGTATGTCATATGGGACCATGGAATAAAAATAAGGCAGGCGAAGAAATTATGCCAGTACCTAAAGAAAGAGATGAATTAATAATTCATACATGCGATTACTATGCTTCAAGAAAATATCTTAATGTAGAATTCGTTGATAATGAAATTGCTGACGGAACAGTAAAAAGAATTGGTGTAAGACCAGAAGAAAAATAAGAAAAGCAGATAAACTGCTTTTTTTATATGATATAATATAATTATCTAAAAGGAGTGAAACAGATGATACTAGCAAATAATTGGAAAGATTATGAATGCATAGATGCTGGAAATGGTGAAAAACTAGAACGTTGGGGCAATATTATTTTAAGAAGACCAGATCCTCAAGCAATATGGCCTATCAATCAAAAAAAGGACTTGTGGAAACGTGTAGATGGTCATTATCATCGTAGTCATGAAGGTGGTGGCGAATGGGAATTTAAAACTAAACTACCTGACTATTGGACAGTTAACTATAAAAATCTAACATTTAAAGTAAGTCCAACTAACTTTAAACATACAGGTTTATTTCCAGAACAAGCAGTTAACTGGGATTATATAATGGAAAAAATAGGTACAGAAAATAGAAAATTAAATGCTTTGAACCTATTTGCATATACTGGTGCTGCTACGATGGCTTGCTCAGCTGCAGGCGCTGATGTTGTTCATGTTGATGCAGCTAAAGGAATGGTTGAATGGGCAAAAGAGAATATGCGCTTAAGCCATTTAGAAAACAACAAAATTCGTTTTATTGTTGATGATTGTATCAAATTTGTTGAAAGAGAACATAGAAGAGGTAACAAATATGATGTAATTATTATGGACCCTCCTTCATATGGTAGAGGACCTAATGGTGAAACTTGGAAATTTGAGAAGAACATCTATGAACTTGTTTTAAAATGTATGGATATTATGTCTGATGAGCCAGTTTTATTATTAATAAATTCATATACAACAGGAATTTCTAGTACTGTTTTAGAAAATATTTTAAAAGTAACTTTACTTGAAAAATATCCAGATTATGAAATTGAAAGTGGAGAAATAGGAATATCAATAACAACTAATAACTTGGTATTACCTTGTGGTATATATGGTAGATTTAGTAAAAAGTCTTAATGTTTTATATGAAGATAATCATATAATAGTTGTTGAAAAACCAATAAATATCCCAACATGTGAAGATGATTCTAAAGACCTTGATTTACTTAGTATCGTTAAACTTTATCTAAAAGAAAAGTATAATAAACCAGGTAATGTTTATTTAGGTCTTGTTCATAGATTAGACCGTCCAGTTGGAGGAGTAATGGTATTTGCTAAAACTAGTAAGGCAGCAAGTAGATTAAATGAACAAATTAAAAATGATGAATTTAGTAAAAAATATTATGCTGTTATTGATGGAATATTAAAAGAAAAAGAAGGAAAACTTGAGGATTATTTATTAAAAGATGTTAAAACAAATAAAGTAGTCGTTGATAAAAAAGGTAAGTATGCTCTACTTGAGTATAAAGTAATTGATGAAAAAGAAAAATTATCTTTAGTAGATATTAATCTTCATACTGGAAGATCACATCAAATAAGAGTGCAATTTTCATCAAGGAATTATCCATTATACGGTGACCAAAAGTATAATAAAGATGCCAAAGCGGGAGAGCAAATAGCTTTATTTTCATACTTTTTATCATTTAAACATCCAGTTACTAAAGAGATAATGGAGTTTAAACTTGATTTACCTAATAGACACCCATTTAATTTATTTAATTAAAGACCAATCGGTCTTTTTTTAATTATCTGTGATATAATTAGAGAGGTGAGTTTTATGAAAAAAGAAACCAAGAACATGATTCGTAATGGTATTTTTTTTGTTCTTGTTATCGTTTTAACATATGTTGTTATTTTTTCTAAAATAGATATGCATGCAATAAGAAGAGCTTTAAAAAACTCTGATTTAATATTTGTGTTAATTGCATTTATAATAGCAACTAATAATATTACTTTTGAAGCAATAAACCTTAAAAGTAATTTTAAATTGTTAGGTGACAAAGTTAAATTTATCAGGTGTTTAAAATATTCAACAATAGGTTTTTTCTTTAGTTCAATAACACCAGCAGCAACAGGTGGTCAACCTATGCAATTGTATGCAATGACCAAAGATAATATTAAATTTTCACATGGAGCATCAGCTTTATTTGCATCATATATATGTTATATGGTAAGTGCAGTATTAATGGCTTTAATTGGATTTATAGTTAATTATGAATATATAAATGATATTGCTTTCTTTAAATATCTAATCTATATTGGTCTTATTGCCAATTTATTAATAACAGGTGTTGTCATAATTGCTATGTTTGCAACTAAATTGGCTCATAAAGGTCTTAATTGGATAATTTCAATAATTAGTAAATTCAGTGTTCAAAAAGCTGAAGAGGCTAAAGAAAAATGGAATGCTCAATTAGACGAATATCATAAAAGTTCAAGATTTATTCTTTCAAATAAAAAAGCAATAATAAGAACATTTATTGTTTCGTTCTTACAAGTAATATCAATTCATAGTGTTTCATACTTCATTTTCTGGGCACTAGGATTCCATGGATATCCTTATTTAGAAATATTATTACTTCAATCAGTAATATTTATCTCAGTATCGGCTGTTCCTCTTCCAGGAACTGTTGGAGTAAGTGAAACAGGATTTGCAATTATGTTTAAGCGATTATTCCCAGTAGAGATTGTTGAAATATCTATGATATTATCAAGATTAGCAAGTTTCTATATATTAGTTATTATAACCGGAATAGTGTTTGCAATAATATCTTTAAAGAAAAAAAAGAAGAAATAAAAGTTCTTCTTTTTTTATGTAAACATCAAAAAAATTCCCCCTTTTAATTTTTAAATATGATATAATTTAATAAGGTGGATATATGCAAAAGAAAATATTTAAGACCTTAGATGAACAGATCGAGCTCTTAAAAGGTAAGGGGTTATCAATTAACGATATTGAATACACAAAGCAGATTCTTTTTAAAGAGAACTACTTCTTTTTGATGGGCTATCGTTATTTGTTCATGAGGGATTCAAGAGAGAAAAAATTTAATAATGGTACAACTTTTGATGAATTATATGCTGTCTTTTTATTTGATAGACACATAAGAAATATCATGTTTAAAAACATATTAATAGTTGAAAACAACATTAAATCAATTATGAGTTATCAATTATCTAAAAAATATGGTTTTAAAGAAAAAGATTACTTGAATCCAGAAAACTTTACTAAAGATCCACTTCGTGAAAAACAAGTATATGATGTTATTTCTAAAATGAAACGTCAAATAAGAGTTAATGGAAAACAACATTCAGCAACGCAACACTATATGTATAACTATGGCTACATCCCAATGTGGGTTTTAGTAAAAGTATTATCTTTTGGTTTGATATCTGAGCTTTATTCAATTTTAAAATCCGAAGATAAAAAAGCAATATCTGGTACATATAATATTGATGAAGAAGAATTAACAGTTTATTTGAACCTATTATCAAACTTTAGAAATATATGTGCTCATGAAGATATTTTATATGATCATAGAACACAAAGAAGTATATCTGATACTGATTTTCATTACAAATTAGATATTGAAAAAGATGAAGAAGGGGTATATAAATACGGCAAGAATGACTTGTTTGCAATGACAATTATCTTAAAACAAATGTTAAGTGAAAGTGAATTTGTTGATTTCTTAAGAGAAGTTGAATATGAAATAAGTTTACTTGAAAGTAGAGTAAATACTGTATCTTTAAATAGTATTTTGAATCGAATCGGATTCCCTGACAATTGGGTTGAAATATCCAAAATTTAACATAATCTTCACATAATTATGTGATTGTTGTGTGGTTAAATATAGTTGATGGTGATAAAAATGAGAGGAAAAATATTAAATATAGTTGTAATAATAGTGACATTTTTTCTAGGAGTAATAACTACAATTGGAGTATATAAACTTATACCAAATCAATCTGTAGTTGTTAATAAAAATGAAAGTAATGTAAATATAACTGAAACAAACACTTTAAAACCAGCAATTGATAAAGTTTATGATGCTGTATTCTTAATTGAAGCAACAACTAGAGGTGGAAAATCAACTGGTTCAGGATTTGCTTATAAAACTGATGACAAAAATGGATATATTATTACAAATGCACATGTTATTTCAAATGCGACAGAAGTAAAAGTTATTAATTCAAAAGGCGAAACTTACGAAGCTAAAATACTTGGTAGTGATGAGTATGCTGATATAGCAGTATTATCTACTAATGTTAGCAATGTAAGTAAAGTTGCTCAGATAGGAGATAGTTCTAAAGTAGAACTTGGTGACACTATTTTCACAGTTGGATCTCCTTTAGGAAGCGAATACTTTGGCACTGTTACTAAAGGTATTATTGCAGGAAAGAATCGATTAGTTGGATCTAGCACAATTATGTTAGAGGCAATTCAAATTGATGCTGCTATTAATGAAGGTAATAGTGGTGGACCACTTCTAAATATCAATGGTGAAGTAATTGGGGTTAACTCAATGAAAATTGCTAGTGAAAAAATAGAAGGTATGGGATTTGCAATACCTATAAATACAGTAATGTCATATGTTGATCGCTTAGAAAAAGGTGAAAAAATAGATAGACCTGTATTTGGGGTAACTATTTCAGATGTAGCAAATACATGGCAATTATATCGATATGGAATTATTGTTGATCAATCTG
>JAEEGL010570104.1_pt1 | contig 17566 bp, 14 predicted proteins | sample 9134231 | NCBI WGS metagenome assembly JAEEGL01 (sample SAMN16246548, study PRJNA631951) | gut metagenome | biome: gut microbiome; feature: rumen; material: fiber-attached | host: Bos | place: Iran: Karaj | collected 2018-10 | reverse complement strand
TTCGCGCTCAGGACCGGAACGGCGACTGGTTTGAGGTGGAGGACGAGGGGCTCACCGCCCGCTGCTTCTGCCACGAGATCGAGCATCTTGACGGCCATCTCTTTGTGGAGCATACGGATCATCTCATGAGCTGCGAGGAACTGGAGGAGTTTATCCGCCAGCAGGAGCAGGAGGAAGCTGACGAATGAAGATCCTGTTCATGGGCACGCCGCCATACGCCGTGGCGTCGCTGCGGCGTATGGCGGCGGACGGACACGAGATCTGCGGCGTATTCACCCAGCCGGACAAGCCGAAGAACCGGGGACACAAAATGACGTTTTCCCCGGTGAAGGAGTGCGCCATATCTCTGGAGCTGCCGGTATTCCAGCCGCTTTCCATGCGTGAGGACGCGGCGGCGGAGCTGGTGCGCGGCCTGGCACCGGAGTTGATCGTCGTGGCGGCCTATGGTCAGATTTTGCCGGAAAGGGTGCTGAATATTCCCCGATACGGCTCCATCAACGTCCATTCGTCGCTGCTGCCCAAATACAGAGGCGCGGCGCCCATCAACTGGGCCATCCTGAACGGCGAAACCGTGACGGGTGTGACCATCATGTATATGGCGAAGAAACTGGACGCCGGCGACATCATCCTCAGCAGGGAAACAGAGATCGGCCCGGAGGAGGACGCCCTGGAGCTGACAGCTCGTCTGGCTGAATTGGGGGCGGAGGCTCTCAGCGAGGCTGTCCGCCGGCTGGAAAACGGCACCGCAAAGCGAACGCCGCAGGATCACAGCGCCTATACCTACGCCCCGATGCTGGGCAAGGAGCTTTCCTCCATCGACTGGACACGGAGCGCCCGACAGATCCACGACCAGGTCCGGGGTCTGATCCCCTGGCCCTGCGCCAAGACGGAGCTGGCCGGCGCCACCGTCAAGGTATATCGCACGGCAGCGGGGGCGCCCACGGACAAAGCGCCGGGCACCATCCTGTCCGCAAGTAAGAAGGGGATCGAGGTTGCCTGCGGCGACGGCAGGAGCCTTCTGATCACGGAGCTGCAGCCGGAGGGGGGGCGCCGCATGGAGGCGGCTGCTTACCTGGCCGGCCATCCTGTCCGGACGGAACAATGAATGAGAAAATGATCGCCACGGCGCGGGACACCGCGCTGGAGGTATTGATGCAGATATCCAGCGCCAACGCCTGGTCTGACGGCAGCTTAAAGCGCACTATCTCCAGGAACGGCCTGGACAGCCGCGATGCGGCTTTTGCCACCCGCCTGGCATACGGCGTGGTGCAGAACAGGATCCTGCTGGATTACTATATCGGCCATTACTGCTCACAGCGGCCCGGACACCTGGAAACGGTCGTTCTGAACGTCCTGCGGATCGGCGCATACCAGATCCTCTTTATGGACAAGGTGCCCGCTCATTCCGCGGTGAACGAGGCTGTTGAAATGGTCAAGCGCCACGGGAGGCCCAAAGCGGCCGGCCTGGTCAACGCCGTGCTCCGGAAGCTGGCTGCCAGCCGGCAGTCCCTGCCGGCTCTGCCGGCTGACTCCGAAGCATCCTGGCTTTCGGTGCAGTACAGCCATCCCCAATGGCTGGTACAGCGTATCCTTGACACGATCGGCCCAGAGGAAACGGAGCGCTTCCTCCGAGGAAACAACGAAATCATCCCCATTTCCATCCAGACCAATCGGCTGAAGGTCACCCCGGATCAGCTGGAGAAGGAGCTGCTTGAGGCCGAGGTCCAACTGGAGCGGCATCCCTGGCTGGAGGGCTGCTTTCTGGTGTCCGGCGCAGGCGATATGGAAAGCCTGCCCGCCTTCCGGGAAGGGCATTTCATGGTGCAGGACGCCGCCGCCAGGCTGGCGGTGTTGGCGGCGCAGGCCGAGCCCGGAGACCGGGTGATGGACGTCTGCGCCGCGCCGGGGGGCAAATCCTTCTCGATGGCCATCGACATGGCGGACGAGGGAGACATCCTTTCCTGCGATATTCACCCCCACAAGCTGAAGCTGCTGGAGAACGGCGCGGCCCGCTTGGGGATCCGCAGCGTCCGCACGGCGCTGGCCGACGGGCGGGAGCCCCATGCGGCATGGCGGGAACAGGCGGATCTGGTGGTCGCGGACGTGCCCTGCAGCGGCCTGGGCATCATCCGGAAAAAGCCGGATATCCGCTATAAGGATCCGAAGGAACTGGCCGGTCTGCCGGACGTCCAGCGGGCCATCCTGGCCAACGCGGCCTCCTACGTCCGCCCCGGCGGTGCGCTGCTCTATTCCACCTGCACGGTGCTGCGGGCGGAGAATGAGGCCGTAACAGACGAATTCCTTGCGCAGCATCCGGATTTTGTCCGGGAGCCTTTCGAATTGCCCGGTCCCATCGGCCGGGTGGACGGCCAGGTGACCTTATGGCCCCAGCGGCAGGGGACGGACGGCTTTTACATCTGCCGTATGCGAAGAAAAGACTGAGGAAACAATATGATAGACATCAAATCCATGTCGCAGGAGGAGCTTGCCCAATACTTGCGGAGCCTGGGCGAGCCGGCTTACCGGGCAAAACAGATCTTTATCTGGCTTCACCGGGGCGCGACCTCCTTCGGGGAGATGAGCAACATTTCCCGGAGCCTGCGGCAAAAGCTGGAGCAGGATTGCTATATCACGGCGCCTGTCGCGGATCGGAAGCAGGTCTCCCGGCTGGACGGCACAATGAAGTACCTCTGGCGGCTGCGGGACGGCAACTGCATCGAGACCGTCCTGATGCGCTATCACCACGGCAATACGGTGTGTATCTCCACACAGGTAGGCTGCCGCATGGGGTGCGCCTTCTGCGCCTCCACCATTGCCGGCAAGGTGCGGGATCTGACGCCGTCGGAGATGCTGGATCAGGTGCTGTTCACCCGGCTTGACGCCGGGGAGGAGATCTCCAATATCGTATTGATGGGGATCGGCGAGCCCATGGACAACCTGGACAATGTGCTTCGCTTCCTGGAGCTTGTAAACCATCCCGATGGTCTGAACATCGGCATGCGCCACATCAGCCTGTCCACCTGCGGCGTGGTGCCGGGGATCGACCGGTTGGCGGATCTGCGGTTGCAGCTGACGCTTTCCGTCTCCCTCCACGCGCCGGACAGCGAGACACGGAGCCGGATCATGCCGGTGAACCGGGCTTACGACGTGGAGGAGCTGTTCGCGGCCTGCCGCCGCTACTTTGAGAAGACCGGGCGCCGGATCTCCTTCGAATACGCCATGATCGACGGCCTCAACGACCACGACTGGCAGGCTGATCTGATCGCGGAGAAGATCCAGGGCATGCCTGGCCACGTGAATCTGATCCCGCTGAATGACGTGGCGGAAAGCCCGCTGAAGCCCAGCAGACGGGTCGCGACCTTTCAAAAGAGACTGGAATCCCACGGCGTCACCGCCACCGTGCGGCGAAGCCTGGGCGGTGATATAGACGCCTCCTGCGGCCAACTTCGCCGGAAGGCTCTGAAAGAGGAAGGAAAACTGCTATGAGGATATGGGGAATCACCGATACGGGCCTGGTACGGGAAGAGAACCAGGACGCCTACGCCATCCGGAACATGGGGCCCTATACGGTCGCCGTGGTCTGCGACGGCATGGGCGGCACCACCGGCGGAAAGGTGGCCAGCAGCATCGCTGTGGAGGTCTATCTGGATCGGATGGAGGAGACCCTGATGCTGGCCACCAACGCCGAGCAGATCAGCCGTCTGTCGCGGGACGCCATCTCCATCGCCAACGGGAGGATCCGGGAAACGGCCCTTACGACGCCCGGCTATGAGCATATGGGCACGACGCTGGTTTCCGCCGTCGCCAGGGACGAGGTCGTCATGGTCAGCAACATCGGCGACAGCCGGGCTTACCTGATCACACGGGACGGGATCATCCAGATCTCACGGGACCACTCCGTGGTGGAGAATCTTGTGGAGCGGGGCGATCTGACGCCGCTGGCGGCGCGGCACCATCCCAAGCGCAACCTGATCACCCGGGCGCTGGGGCCCGACCCTGCGGTCTCGCCGGACACCTTCCCGGTGGAGTGGAAGCAGGGCGATTATCTCCTGCTCTGTTCGGACGGCCTGGTCAACACCGTATCGGACCAGGAGATCCTGTTTGAAGTGATCCACGGCGGAGAGCCGGACGATTGTCTGGAGCGCCTCCTGACGCTCGCAAAGATGCGCGGAGCGCCGGACAACGTGACCGCCGTGCTGATGATGAATATCTGACCAGGTCCGGTTTGGTTTCGAATGTCATGTGAAAGGATTGGACGTCATGATGGACCAATACATCGGTAAAATGCTGGACAACCGCTACGAGATCCTGGATCTCATCGGCAAGGGCGGTATGGCCAACGTATATAAAGCGAAGTGTCATCGTCTCAACCGGCTGGTGGCGGTGAAGATCCTCCGCAGCGATCTGGCGGAAAACGAGGATTTCCGCAGGAGATTCCGGGATGAATCCCTGGCTGTCGCCCAGCTCTCCCACGCCAACATCGTGTCTGTGTACGACGTGTCGCACAGCGACGACCTAGATTATATCGTGATGGAGCTGATCGACGGCATCACCCTCAAGCAGTATATGGAGCGGCGGGGGAAAATGGACTGGCGGGAGGCGCTGCATTTCATTACGCAGATCATGCGGGGCCTGAGCCACGCCCACAGCCGGGGCATCATCCACCGGGATATCAAGCCCCAGAATATCATGGTGCTGCGGGACGGCAGCGTCAAGGTGGCCGATTTCGGTATCGCCTGCCTGGCCAACGCCACCCAGACGCTCACCCAGGAGGCCCTGGGCAGCGTGCACTATATCTCCCCGGAGCAGGCCCGCGGCGACCGCATCGACGTCCGGTCCGATATCTACTCCGCCGGCGTAGTGCTCTATGAGATGCTGACCAGCCGCCTCCCCTTTGAGGGCGACAGCGCCGTTTCCGTAGCCATCCAGCATCTGAGCTCCGTGCCGCTGGCGCCCCGGGACATCAACCCTGACGTGCCGGAGGGCCTGGAGCTGATCACCATGAAGGCCATGAACCCCAACCTGGACAAGCGGTACGCCTCCGCCGACGCCATGCTGGAGGATCTGGAGAAGTTCCGCAAGGATCCCAACACGGATATGGAGTACATCCGCATGGAGCTGAACGAGCCGCCCAGCAGCGAGCCCACGCAGCCCCTCCCGGTAAGCGAGGTCAAATCCAAGACCGGGCGAAAAGGCCGTCTGGAGACGGGGGAGTCCGGCGGCTCCGCTTCCGAGTCGGACGACAGCACGCGGGACAAGAAGCGCATCGCCATCATCCTGGGCGGCTTCGCGGCGGCCCTGCTGCTGATCCTGCTGCTGTTCAAGGTGATCTTCAGCGGCATGGGCGGCAAGGAGAATCCCGACACCTATGAGGTACCCAACGTGGTGGGCTATACCATCGAGCAGGCCATGAATCTGCCCGGCGTCAAGGACGTGTTCGAGATCAAGCAGAGCGGTACCCGTGTGGACGAAAAGTATCAGCCCGGCCAGATCATCGAGCAGGATCCCGCGGCGGGGCGGACCCGCAAGGGCAATCTGGTCATCAGCGTGGTCATCTGCGCGGAGGAAGAAAAGGGGCAGATGCCCAATCTGATCGGCAAGGACTACCAGAAGGCGAAAGCACAGTTGATCAACATGAACCTGGAGCTGGAGATCACCACCGAGAGCGAGTTCTCCGATACCCAGGCCGAGGGCCAGGTCATCCGCACCACTCCCGGCGCCGGCGCCGAGCTGAAGAAGGGCGACGCCGTGACGATCGTCTACAGCAAGGGCCCCGAGACCAAGATGGTGAAGGTCCTATCCTTCCTGGGCCTGAGTCTTGAGTCGGCCATCAGCCAGGCGGAGGACGCCGGACTGCGGGTGGGGCAGAGCGAATACGTCAACAGCAACGATCCCGAGGGCGCCATCATCGGCCAGAGCCTGGATCCCAACGTGTCTGTCCCGGAGGGATCCGTCATCTACTTCACCATCAGCAAGGGCCCCAAGATGGTGGACGTACCCCGCGTGATCGGCATGAACGTCGAGGAGGCGATCGCCTATCTGCGCGATAAGGGCCTCGAGGTTACCGTAGTTGAGCTGCCCGGCGAAGAACCGGCGGGCATCGTTACGGACCAGAATCATCTGGGCGATACAGTTCCCGTCGGTACGACAGTTACCATCTGGATCAGTCAGGGACCGCAGGATATTCCCGGCGGGGGCAACGACGGCGGAGGAGAAGGCGGCGAGGGAGGCAACGGTTGATCGGCGGCAGGATCGAGAAAGCCCTCAGCGGCTTCTACTACGTGAATACCGGGGAGGAGATCCTGCGGTGCCGCGCTCGGGGGAAATTCCGCCGGCAGGGGCTGAGCCCTTTGGTGGGCGACCTGGTGCGGGTGCTGCCCCTTGAAAACGGCGAGGGAATGATCGATGCCGTGGAGCCCCGGCGAAACGCCTTTACGCGGCCGGCCGCCGCCAACGTGGACCAGCTGGTGGTCATCGCCTCCGGCGCCATCCCCGTGACCGATCCCTATCTGATCGACAGGATCTCCGCCATCGCGGTCCTGAAGGGCTGCGGCGTGCTTGTGGTCATCAACAAGTGCGACCTGGATCCCGGCGACGAGCTGTACGAGCGATACAGGGCTTCCGCTATTCCCGTACTCCGCGTCAGCGCGGAAACAGGGGAGGGAATGGAGGCGCTGCGCGCCGCAATAGCCGGAAAGCTGAATACCTTTACAGGCAATTCAGGCGTTGGAAAATCCAGCATTTTGAACCGCCTTGTACCGGGGCTTTCCCTTCCGGTAGGGGAGGTCAGCAAGGCCCTGGGGCGCGGACGTCACACCACCCGCCATGTGGAGCTTTTTGCCCTGGGCGGCGGCACCTACGTGATCGACACGCCCGGCTTCTCCTCCTTCGACACGGAGGATCTGAACCTGGAGCTGAAGACGCGGCTGGCGGAGACTTTCCCGGAGTTCTCGCCATATCTGGGCAGCTGCCGGTTCGCCGGCTGCAGCCACGTGAAGGAGAAGGGCTGCGCCGTGTTGGAGGCCGTCCGGCGGGGAGAGATACCCCGGGGGCGGCATGAGAGCTACGTGCGGCTGCACAACGAGCTGAAGGATCTGAAGGACTGGCAATAGAAGAGAGCGCGGCAAGCCTGTAACGGCGCCGCGCTCTTTTTCGTATACTGGTGCGGGAGGGATCCGATATGAGATGGAGAGGCTGCGGCGGAAACATCGGCCTGTGCGCGCTGTGCGTCGGCGCCGGTATCCTGCTGGGTACCCTGTTTCCGCCCGGATTTGTCATGTTTCTGGTAGCGATGCTGCTGATCGTCTGCGGCATCTTTTTCTTGTCTGACGGGAGGTAACCATGAAAATCATCGTCTGGCGTCCGCCGGCGATCCTGCGGGGTCTGCTGCGGACGATTTTCGGCATGAGAGAATAAACCGGCCACGGCCCTCATATTCTTCCAGCAAGTACTGGAAGAATGTGAGGGCTGAATCATGGAACTGGAGTTGAAGTTCAAGGCGATTGACGGACTTGCGCCGTCGGGCGATCTGGTGGTGACCCACGAGGAGACGATGGAAACGGTCATTCCGGAATACTGCCCGGACCTGGCCCGAATCGTGGACACCGTGGGCAGAGTGTGGCTGCGGGAAAAGGAGACGTCGGAGGGCAGGCTCTCTCTGGGCGGCACGATCCGGGTGACCGTGCTCTATACGTCGGGGGAGGCGCCGGGACTCCGCAGCCTGACCTTGTCCCTGCCCTTCACCTGCAGGGTGGAGGACAAACGCGGCTGCCAGATCATCGACGCCGACGGCCGGCTGCTCCTGCTGGAGGCGAAGATGCTGGGGTACAGAAAGCTCTATGTGCGGGCTCTCCCGGAATTCCGGGTGAAGGGGTATCGGCGGGATCCCCGCCGGCTCTGCGTCGGCGCGGAGGGGGAGGCGGGCCTGCAGCTGCGACGGGATCAGGCAGTCATGCCCCTGCTGACAGACGTTTGGGAGCGGGAATTCACCATCGCCCAGGAGCTGACCCTCGAGGGGAGCGGATCGGACGGCGGCGATCTGGTGATGTACCGGCCTTTTTTGCAGCTCTCCGGCTGCCAGCGCTTCGGCAACAAGCTGGTGGTAAGGGGCGACGTGATCCTGTCCCTGCTACTGCGGAATGAAGCGCAGCAGCTGGAGCGGCGGGAGGTATCGGCGCCGTTTTCACAGATCATCGACGGCGACGAACTGCCGGAAAACGCCACCTTCAGCTGCGGCGCCAGAGTCGTGGAGGAGGACGTGCATCCCGTCCGCACAGAGGACGGCAGCGGATTCAGCCTGACGATGCGGGTGGCCGTCACGGTCCGAACCTATCAGGAGATGGCGGTGGACTACGTGTCGGATCTATACAGCACCCGGCTGAACACCGTGGCGACGCGGCAGGCCGTTTCCATCCCCGAGGCGTGGCCGCCAACGGAGCTGCGGCGGGAGGTTCGCCAGCAGCTGGAGGGCTGCGGCGCTTTCGCCTATATGACCGACGCCTCCGTCACCGTGCCGGAGATCACGACGGGGGAGGAGAACCGGCCGGCCGCGCGCTGTGGTGTCCATATGAAGGTCCTGTACCTGGACGAGGCCGGCACGCCGGTGGTATCGGAGCGGTCCTGCGAGGTGAGCGGGGAGGCCGCTCCGCAGACCGCCTCCGTCGCCTCGTCGGCGGGGCCGGAGCTCTGGCAGCAGGCGGGCAGCGGATACGAGGTGCGTCTGCCGGTTACGTTCCGGATGGACCGCGCCGAGGGACGGGAGCTGATCGCGGTGACCTCCGCTCAGCTGATGGGAGAAATCGACCGGTCGGCCATGCCCTCCCTGATACTGCGGCGCCTCCAGGAGGGGGAGAGCCTGTGGGACGTGGCAAAGCAGTGCAGGACCGAGGAACAGGCAATCCTGGCGGCGAACAACCTCCAGCCGGGACAGGACGTCAGCGATATGATGCTGCTGATCCCAAAGGTCAGATAATCGGATAAAAAGAGAGCACCGGCGTATGACGCCGGTGCTCTCATATGTCGCGCGAGCGGATCTGTAAGCCGGGTTCTGTCTTGACAGTCATCTATCTAGCCGTACCGTTGCCGGCACGGTCAAGCCACCTCGGGAGCGGCCGGGCCGGCCATGCGCTCCCATACCGGTGTTGCTCCGGATAGAGTTTACAGCATCGGACTGTTCCCAGCCGATGGGTGAGCTCTTACCTCGCCTTTCCACCCTTACCCCGCAGCGGCGGGGCGGTATATCTCTGTTGCACTTTTCCTGAAGTCGCCTTCGGCGGGCGTTACCCGTTATCCTTGCCCTGTGGAGCCCGGACTTTCCTCATGGGCAGGCTTTCGCCTTTGCCCCCGCGACTGTCTGATCTGCTCGCGGAGATATTGTACCCAAGCCGCCGGGAAAAGTCAACGATCACCAGGCAGTTTTTCGCGAAAATCATTGAACTGCAGGACGGAAAGAGGTATAATTAAACATATATGAATTGTAATATTCCGGAGGTAGAACCGTGACTTTACATGAATACCTTGAATCTCTGAAGGGCCGGTCTGTGGCCGTGATCGGCATCGGCGTCAGCAATACGCCGCTGATCGAACTGCTGGCAAAGGAGGGCGTCTCCGTCACCGCCTGTGATCGGCGTGACAGGACCTCCCTCGGCCAGTTGGGCGACCGGCTGGAAAGCCTGGGCGTATCCCTTCGCCTGGGGGACGATTATCTGGAGGACCTCCGCCAGGACGTGATCTTCCGCACGCCCGGCCTGCGGCCGGACGTTCCGCAGCTGCTCTCGGCGGCCCGGCGGGGGAGTGAGATCACCTCGGAAATGGAGGTGTTCTTCCGGGTCTGTCCCTGTCCCATCATCGCCGTGACAGGATCCGACGGGAAAACCACCACGACCACCATCATCGCGGAGCTGCTGAAGGCTGCGGGCTATTCCGTACACGTGGGAGGCAACATCGGCCATCCGCTTCTGTGTGAGGCTGGCGGCATGTCTCCCGACGACTACGCGGTTCTGGAGCTGAGCTCCTTCCAGCTGATGTCCATGACCTGCAGCCCACATATCGCCGTGGTGACAAACCTTGCGCCCAATCATCTGGACTGGCACACCGGCATGGAGGAGTACGTCTGGGCGAAGGAAAACCTCTTCCGCCATCAGACGGCCGGGGACGTGGCGGTGTTCAATTGGGACAACGACATCACCAGAGCCGTTTCCGACCATGCCCCCGGGCGCGTTCGATTTTTCAGCCGGCAGGCTGAGCCGGAGGACGGCGTTTTCCTCCGCGGCGATTCCGTCATCTCCCGCCGCGGCGGGCAGGAGCGGATTGTGATGACCACCGCCGACATCAAGCTGCCGGGCGTCCATAACGTGGAAAACTATATGGCAGCAGTCGCCGCTGTGGACGGCCTAGTGTCGGACGACGTGATTTCCCGCTTTGCCCGGGAATTCGGCGGCGTAGAGCATCGGATCGAGTTGGTACGTACCCGGCGCGGCGTTCGGTTCTACAACGATTCCATCGCATCCAGCCCCAGCCGGACCATTGCCGGCCTGCGCTCTTTCCCGGAGAAAGTGATCCTTATCGCCGGCGGCTACGACAAGCACATCCCCTTCGACGTGCTGGGCCCGGAGATCGTGGAGCACGTAAAAACCCTGGTGCTCTGCGGCGCCACGGCTGACAAGATCGAGGAGGCCGTCAGAAAGGCCCCCTGCTACACGGAAGGCCATCCTGTTATCCTGCGGGTATCCCCCTTTGAAAAGGCCGTAGAGGCCGCCAGAGACGCCGCCGCGGAGGGCGACGTGGTGACGCTGTCCCCGGCCTGCGCGGCGTTCGACCAGTTCAAGAACTTCGCGGAGCGGGGGAAGACCTTCAAGGCCATCGTCAACAGCTGGGCGGAATAATCCCGTCTCTGCGGCATAACCTCTTTGGGGGTGTTTGCCGTGAGGAGATGGCGCTATATTCGTCTTTCAGCCGGACAGCGGATCGGCGTATGGATCTGCGTGATCCTGGTGATCGTCACGATCGCAGGAGCAGGGCTGCTGGCTCATATGCGGCCGATCGTGATCAGCCTCGCCGAGGCGCGGGTCAACAACGTCGTCAGCCGCATCGTGGTGGCCTCCATCAACGAGGCGGTGGACAAAGGGGTCATCAACTATGACGACCTGGTTACCCTGGATAAGGACGACAGCGGGCGCGTCACCGCTCTGCGGAGCAATATGAGCGCTGTCAACCGTATCCTGGCCGCTGTCGAGGACGACATCCTCCTGCGGCTGGCAGAGGTGCCGCCGTCGGAGTTGTCCGTTCCCCTTGGAACGTTGACCGGCTCAACGCTCCTGGCGGGGCGAGGTCCGCTTATCCGCGTCCGGATGCAGACGGCGGGCTCCGTTACCGCCGGATTTCGAAACGAGTTCACTGCGGCGGGGATCAATCAGACGAAGCACCAGATCCTTCTTCACGTGGACGTCTACACGGGCATTTTGCTGCCCGGCCTTACCGCTTCCACGCGGGTCGATCACGAGATCGCCGTGGCTGAAACTGTGATCGTCGGCGCTGTGCCGGAGAGCTACACGCACTTCAGCACCGCGGATGATGAGATCGAAGACTACGCGAAAGAGTACGTCATGAACAATGGGTGATTAGAATGAACTATCAAGAGGAAATGAAACGGCTCCGGGACGAGCTGAACGCCCACGGGTACCGTTACTACGTGGAGGACGCGCCCATCATCTCGGACTACGAATATGACCATATGCTGCGGCGTCTGGAGGATCTGGAGCGGGAGCATCCGGAGGAGATCACGCCGGATTCTCCCACCCAGCGAGTGGGGGGACCGGCGTTGAGCGAGTTCGCCCCGGTGGAGCATTCCGTCCCGCTGGAAAGCCTCCAGGACGTGTTCGACGGCGGCGAGGTGCGTGAGTTTCTCAGCCGGATGGCGGGAACCATGCCTGACGCGGAATACAGTGTCGAGCCCAAGGTGGACGGCCTATCCGTGGCCCTGGAATACCGTGACGGCGTGTTCATCCGGGGCGCGACCCGGGGCGACGGCAGGGTGGGGGAGGACGTTACCGAAAACCTCCGCACCATCCGCTCCATCCCCATGGTCCTGCCGGACAAGCTGCCGCATCTGATCGTCCGGGGCGAGGTATATATGTCCCGTCAGGTGTTCGAGGAGATCAACGCCAAACGGGAGATCGAGGGCAAGCCGCTGATGGCCAACCCCCGAAATGCCGCCGCTGGCTCCCTGCGCCAGCTGGATCCCAAAATTGCCGCCCAGCGGCGGCTGGACATCGCCGTTTTCAACCTGCAGCTGGCTGAGGGGAAGGACTTCACCAGCCACACCGAAACCATCGAGTACCTGGCCTCCCAGCGATTCAAGGTGATCCCTTGCCGGAAGCTTCGGACGCCGGAGGAGATCCTTTCCGAGATCGAGCGGCTGGGCGACCGACGGGCCGACTACCCCTTTGACATCGACGGCGCTGTGATCAAGCTGGATGATCTGGCGGACCGCATCGCTGTGGGAAGCACGGCCAAATGCCCCAAGTGGGCCATTGCCTACAAGTATCCCCCGGAGCAGAAGCCGGCTGTCCTGAAGAGTATCGTGGTGCAGGTGGGCCGGACCGGCGTGCTGACGCCGAAGGCCGAGCTGGAGCCGGTGCGTCTGGCCGGCACAACGGTGACCTACGCCACCCTGCACAACCAGGATTTCATCACGGAGAAGGATATCCGCGTCGGCGACACCGTGATCGTACAGAAGGCGGGGGAGATCATCCCGGAGATCGTGGAGGTCGTCCGGGAAAAGCGCCCTGCCGGTACGGTTCCGTATTTCCTCCCGGACCGGTGCCCGGTTTGCGGCGCCCCGGTAACCAGGGATGAGGACGGCGCGGCCATCCGCTGCACAGGCGCGGAGTGCCCGGCCCAGCGCCTTCGTAATCTCACCCATTTCGCCTCCCGCAACGCCATGGATATCGACGGGCTGGGCCCCGCCGTGCTTAATCAGCTGATCGAAGCCGGCCTTGTAAAGACGGCGGCCGATCTCTATACGCTGCGGGTACAGGACATCGCGCAGTTGGACCGCATGGGTGAGAAATCCGCTCAAAACGCCGTAAACGCCATCGCCGCATCCAGGGAAAACGATCTGTGGCGATTGATCAACGCCCTGGGCATCCGCCAGGTGGGGGACAAGGCCGCCAAGGTCCTGGCCAGCCATTTCGGCACCTTCGACGCGCTGGCAAATGCGTCCGAGGAAGAGCTGACCGCCATCGACGACGTGGGCGCGGTGACGGCCGCCTATATCCGCCGCTGGATGGACGACCCGCAATCCAAGGATCTGATCGCCCGTCTGCAGGCTGCCGGCATCAATATGACCTGTAAGGATAAACCACTTGACAATCGTTTTGCCGGAATGACTTTCGTTCTTACCGGAGCGCTGGAGCGGTTTACCCGTGAGGAGGCCGGCGAGATGATCGAGAAACGGGGCGGCAAATCTGCCGGCTCTGTTTCGAAGAAGACCACCTACGTGGTGGCCGGAGAGAACGCCGGCAGCAAGCTTCGCAAAGCCCAGAAGCTGGGGATCCCCGTTCTTTCCGAGGAGGAATTTCTGGCCCTTCTCGACTGATCTTCGACCCGGGGCATCTCGTCATCGGTTGACATCTATCCGCCGCCTTGATAGAATACTAATCGAAAAGCATCGAACTTGGAGGAAGGGAACGCCATGCCTTCTGCTGTCAACTATCGATCCAAATATCTCAGTAAGCTCTGCTCCGCCGACCAGGCCGCCCGTATCATCAAGAGCGGCGACTGGATTGACATCGGGATGGGCGCGGGCTTTCCTGCTCTGCTGGACGCCGCTATCGCCAGGCGGAAGGAGCAGCTGCGGGACGTGAAGATCCGCGGCAGTCTGATCTTCCATCCTATTCAGATGGTCGAATCGGATCCGGAGCGCCAGCATTTTATCTACAACAGCTGGCACATGTCCTCCTATGAGAGAAAGCTGTTCGACCGGGGCGTCTGCAACTTCTGTCCCATGGTTTTCCGCAATCTGGGAGCCTATTACACCTATTTTTTGACGGTGAACGTGGCCATGCTGGCGGTACCGCCCATGAACGCCCACGGATACTTCAACTTCTCCGTGGCCAACGCCTATGCCCGCGCCGTGCTGGATAAGGCGGATATCGTGATCCTGGAGGTCAACGAAAACCTGCCCTGGGTGTACGGCGGACTGGACGAGTGCATTCATATCGACGACGTGGATATGATCGTGGAGGGGGAGCACGAGTCGCTGCCCAGCCTTCCTCCCACCAGCGCTTCCCCGGAGGAGATGAAGATTGCCGAGTACCTGGTGCAGAACATGACCAACGGCTCCACCCTGCAGCTGGGCATCGGCTCGCTGCCCAACGCCGTGGGGCAGATGCTGGCCAAGTCCGATCTGCGGGACCTGGGCGTCCACACCGAGATGCTCTGCGACTCCTATCTGCTGCTCTCCAAGGCCGGCAAGATCACCAACCGGATGAAGAGCATCGACCGATACAAGAGCGTATTCGGCTTTGCCGTCGGTTCCCCGGAGCTCTATGAATGGACCCGGGAAAATCCCGGCGTTGTAACGTATCCGGTGGGGTACTGCAACGATCCCTCCAACATCGCCAGGATGGAAAATTTCGTGTCCATCAATAACTGCATCTCTGTAGATCTGTACGGCCAGATCTGCGCCGAGACGGTGGGCACCCGGCAGATCAGCGGCACCGGCGGACAGCTGGACTTCCTGGAGGGCGCGCAGCTCTCCCGCGGGGGCAAGGCGTTTATCTGCATGACGTCCTCCTTCAAGGACAAAAACGGAAAGGTGATCTCCCGTATCAAGCCCATGCTGTCCAGCGGCGACGTGGTGACGGATCCCCGAAGCCTGGCCTTCTACATTGTGACCGAATACGGCGGCGTGAATCTGCTGGGCTGCACCACCTGGGAGCGGGCGGAGCGGCTGATCTCCATCGCCCATCCCGATTTCCGGGACGAGTTGATCGACGCGGCCCAGAAGCAGGGCATTTGGATCCGCTCCAATAAGAGATGACCGGGGCGGGGGAGATCCTTGTACCAGCCGGCATCCCCACATGACAGCGAGGTGTAGACCGTGAAGAAACGAAGATTTCCGTGGCTGCTGATCGTGGTGCTGGCAGTTGCGCTGCTGGCCTTCCTGAAGCTTCGGCCGTCCATCGCGCCGGAGCCGTCTCCGCAGCCGGACAACGGCGTTGACATAGTCGAGCCGATCCTGCCGGACGATCCCATTACCCCGGATAATCCGCTTACGCCGGATGACCCGGCCACGCCCGATCCGGAGCCGACTCTGGACGAAAACGGCGTTTATACCTCAAAGGAGGACGTGGCTCTCTACATCCATCTGTACGGTCACCTGCCCGGCAATTTCATCACAAAGAAGGAGGCCCAGGCCCTGGGCTGGGACGGCGGGTCGCTGGAGCCGTACGCCCCCGGAAAGAGCATCGGCGGCGGATATTTCGGCAATTACGAGGGACTCCTGCCGAAGGCGCCGGGGCGCAGCTACACGGAGTGTGATATCGACACTATGGGCGCCAGGAGCCGCGGCGCCAAGCGGATCGTCTTTTCCAACGACGGCCTGATCTACTACACCGAGGACCATTACGAGACCTTTGAGCTGTTATACGGCGAGGTGGACGGATGAGAGAGTTTGTTTTTGACGGCGCGGAGCTGCCGACGCCCCGGCAGGTTCAGGACGCGCTGGCCGAGCGGATGGAGTTTCCCGAGTGGTACGGGCGGAACCTGGACGCCCTCCACGATTGTCTGGGCGATATCCGGGAGGAAACGCTGATCATCCTGCTCAACTGGGAGCGGGAGGGCTACCAGGCCGCCGTGCTCCGGGTGATGCGGGACGTCGCGACGGAGAACGACGCCCTCTGCGTGATCGCGGAGGAGAAAGAAGATTCTTGACAATTATTTCTGCGCATATTATACTGTATCAACGTAATACGGCGATGATGGGAAGCAGTAAGCGGTAAGCTGATGCAAAGAGAGGGAGCGGATGGTGAAAGCTCCCGTGAGGCGCCGCCCAAGTCGTCCCGGAGCTTTTCGGCCGAACCGCAGTAGGCCGGAACGGCTGTCCTCCGTTATCGGGAACAGGCACGTTCGTGCCGGATGAGTGCGGGAGAGATCCCGAATACAGGTGGTACCGCGGACAATCGTTCGCCCTGTTTTGCTATGGCAAAACAGGGCGTTTTTCTGTTTTGCCGAATACCGGAAAAAGGAGAAAACAAATGAGAAAAGAACTGCCGAAGGTGTATGATCCCCGGGACGTGGAATCCCGGATCTACAAAATGTGGATGGATAACGACTGCTTCCGGGCGGTGGCCGACCCGGACAAAAAGCCGTTTTCCATCGTCATGCCGCCTCCCAACGTGACGGGCCAGCTCCACATGGGCCACGCTATGGACTCCACGCTGCAGGACATCCTGACCCGCTTCAAGCGGATGCAGGGATATGCCGCTCTGTGGCTGCCCGGCACGGACCACGCCGGCATCGCCACCCAGATCAAGGTGGAGGAGACCCTCCGCAAGGAGGAGGGTCTGACCCGTTATGATCTGGGCCGGGAGAAGTTCCTGGAGCGGGTCTGGGCCTGGAAGGAAAAGTACGGCCACCGCATCGTGGAGCAGCAGAAAAAGATGGGCGCCTCCTGCGACTGGAGCCGCTCCCGCTTCACCATGGACGAGGGCTGCTCCAGGGCCGTCCGGGAGACATTCTGCGAGCTGTACGACAAGGGTCTGATCTACAAGGGCAGCCGCATCATCAACTGGTGCCCCCACTGCCTGACCGCCCTCTCCGATGCCGAGGTGGAGTATGTGGACAAGCCCGGCCATCTGTGGTACGTCCGCTACCCGCTGTCTGACGGCAGCGGCGACATCGTGGTGGCCACCACACGCCCCGAGACCATGATGGGCGACACCGGCGTGGCCGTGAACCCGGAGGACGAAAAGTTCCGCCACCTGATCGGCAAGACCTGCATCCTGCCCATCATGAACCGGGAGATCCCCATCATCGGCGACGAGTACTGCGAGATCGGCTTCGGTACCGGCGCCGTGAAGATGACGCCCGCCCACGATCCCAATGACTTCGAGGTGGGTCTGCGGCACAACCTGGAGGTCATCCGGGTCATCAACGACGACGGTACCATCAACGAGAACGGCGGCCCCTACAACGGCATGGACCGCTACGAATGCCGCAAGGCCCTGGTGAGGGATCTGGAGGAGCAGGGCTATCTGGTGAAGACGGAGCCCTATTCCCACAACGTGGGCACCTGCTACCGCTGCCACAACGACGTGGAGCCCCTGATCTCCGCCCAGTGGTTCGTGAAGATGGCGCCCCTGGCCAAGGAGGCCATCCGCGTGGTGAAGGACGGCACCATCCGCTTCGTGCCAGAGCGATTCACCAAGATCTACATCAACTGGATGGAGAACGTCCACGACTGGTGCATCTCCCGTCAGCTCTGGTGGGGCCATCAGATCCCCGCCTGGTACTGCGACGAGTGCGGACATATCAACGTCAGCAGGGAGGACCCCACCCGCTG
>JAEEGL014211525.1_pt1 | contig 17568 bp, 30 predicted proteins | sample 9134231 | NCBI WGS metagenome assembly JAEEGL01 (sample SAMN16246548, study PRJNA631951) | gut metagenome | biome: gut microbiome; feature: rumen; material: fiber-attached | host: Bos | place: Iran: Karaj | collected 2018-10 | reverse complement strand
CTTTATTATTCTTTATTATTAAGTCTAGTTCTTTTGCTCTCATTTTCTTTCTCCCTCAATATGATCATCTCAAGTGCAGTGCCATAGTCCATTAATTTTAAGATAACTTCCTTGTCATCATCAGGTAGGTTATTAGTAATTCTTACAACATTTTCAATTAGTTCATCAGTGTTGTATTCCTGTTGCAATTCCTTTAAATCATCTTTCATTCCTCTACCTCTATTTCTACTTCTTGGTCTAAATATTCAGTATTATAATCAGCAACATCTACACTACAATAGAAACGTCCATTTACTTTTTCATTGCTTCTAAAAGGGCAATTATTACAAAAATTTTTATGGCATATTTCAGTTATTTCCCTTAATGTTAAATCTCCGATTTTCTTTTTCATAATGTAATCAGTTCAATTTCCTTTCCTACTAATTTTTTAAAATCAGCATAAATTTTGTTATATTTAATTTTAAAAACACTATCTTTCCAATCATAATATTTTCTTTAAAGTATCTAGTTCTTTTTCATCTGTTATCTCTTTGATATTAATCCAACTATCATTATCAACTAAAGGCATTTTTGCTTGTAAAAAATTACCAACTAACCTCAAATCTGGCTTTAATATCTCAAGTACTCTTTTTAATTCAGCATTTTCTTTTTGAAAAGCAAAATTATGCTTAATTATCTTTGCTTTGCTTTCGATTTCTATATTTATACGGTTTTCATTCTCCTGTGCTTTTAGTAAGGATTGTTTGATAGATTCTAAATCTTCTGTCATACCAATAACACTATCACAATCAGTATGCTCTTCTGTATCGATACCAAATTCTAATTTACCTTTCATATTATTCAAACATAAGGTGTTATCTATTCTTTCCAAACCTTCCAACGCTTCACTAGGGTTTGCATTGTCTATTGCTTCTAGGCGTTGATAACACTTCTTCATTCCTGCAACAACTCTTTTTAACCATTCGTTATTAGGGTCATCTTCTAAATCTTTTTCAAATTCAAGTATTCCTCTTTCTAAAGCATCTAACTCTTTACTCATTATTTAACATCTCCTTTAAAACTTTCTTTCTAACCTCAATAGTCTTTTCTTTATTTAAAATTTTACATAGCCATTCAGGACGGATTGAGATAAGAATATAGTATTCTCCACTATAATCATAAACTTTCATCATATTTTGAGGTGCTGATTTTACTGAATGATTTTTGTATCTTACTGAATTTAATTCCTTTGGTTTATCAAATATATGTAAGTTCTTAATGTGGATTGCATAACCTTTGCCCTGTAAATATTCATTCATACTTTCGCCATTTAAAAATTGAGTTTTATACATTAAATCATATTCATCTAATGTTTTAGTTCTATAACAATATTCAAAAATGCCAACGCATTCTTTTTTTATTTCCTCAACCTCATAATCACATTCTGCTACGATTTTGCCGTTATAAGTTTCATCTAAAGAAATATCTTGATTATATAATTCTTGTCTATTTAATACACTGAAACAATCATAATCACAACACATATCGTCAGAATCGTAATAACCACTTTCATGGATTAAATAAGGTTTTGCCTTGCAGCAATATAGTAATGCTTTAATTTTCATCTTCTTCTACCTCTAATTGCTTTTTAAAATCACGTATTGCTTTTGTTTGAATAATCTTTTGAGAAACTGTCTTTACAACTTTTTCAACAATTTCTTCCTTACATTCCTTAACGATATTTTCAACTCCTAAAGCAATACCTCTATAAGAATCGTACTTTAAATTATTTATAACAGTATTCTTAATATCTTGTTCAATATCGTGCTTTAAATTAGTATCTTCCTTTACCTCGTAGTAAGTATTACCACTTTCAGCATCTTCAAATTCTTCTAATAAATCATCTAAACCAATTTCAATAGTTATTTTCATTTTTCTATCCACCTCTTTAATAAAACAAATTCTTCTTGAGTCAATTTTTCAAATTCAGTAAATTTTAAATCATTATACTCATTAACATTTTTACAACATCTTAATTGAAATATGCTAACAGTTTTCTTATTGATAATCTTTAATATTAGTTCATTTGATTGCGCTTTTAGTAATGACTGTCTAATTGTTTCTAATGCTTTGCCTTCATAAAGCGTTGTAATACAGCCATCTTCTTTTAAAATATCAACACACTTTAAAGCTTCACTAGGATCAGCTTCTTTAATTGCCTTTAGCTCAGCTAGGGCATTTTTAAGAAATTCATAATCTTTCTTATGTTGATCTAAATCTCCCTCGCAATATAATCTATCTAATGCTTCTAATTCTTTATCCAATCTGACCACTCCTTTACTAGATTAAATTCTTTTTGAGTAAGCTTACATATAACACATCCAAAGTGACTATTATATTCTTCAACATTGTTTGAATCATTTAGATATACTATGTCAACTTTCTTTTTAAAAATAATTTTGAGCACTTTCTTTAATTCAGTATTTTCATTCTTTAATTTAATATTTTCATTTGTTAGATCATCAAATTGCTTTTGCGGAACAATATACTTAATACCATAAGTTCTACTAACATAAAGTATTGGCTTATCATTACATTGCTCGAGACTTTGTTTTAAGTATAAAATATCCTTACCAAAAGTTCTTCCACCAACAACTCCAGGATTTTCTTTTTCTAATTCTTTACTCATTCTTTAGTACCTCCCTTAAACCATATAGGCAACATCTCAAGTAAAAACCTTTCAAAATCAGGTTTGCTTAACACATAAACATGGCTTACATTTGTATCTCTGTACTTGTTGTATAAGTAATTTATTATTGCCTCATCATTTTGTTTAGCAAATGACTTGGCTATTTGCTCAAATGCAATATCCATATTGTATGTAACGCTTGTACTATTAGGGTCTATTTTTACATTGTTTTTATACCCTAAATTATAGCTTTTCATAAATTCATTCATTCTTTTTCCTCCAAAATTTCCATTTTATATAATCATCTAAAATGCTTTCAACAGGCTTGAACTCTTCTAGTACTAGGTCCGTTCTTCCGTTAGTAGCTGCTACAAATGTATTAAGTGCAATTAGTGCCAACTTATAAGCAGTGAATACATCACCCTCAAGTTTATACTTGCCATTGTCGTGGTCCTTTAAAAGACAGTCTACAATGTTTGAACGCTCTTCATATATCTTCCAGGCTTCTTCTCTATCGGTTTGTGTGATTACTGCATTGCCAAATAAATCAGTTTGAATCATATCATCACCGCCTTTTGTTCTTGGCTAAAGTAATTGATCATCTGTAGCATTGTAAATTCATAATCTGTAAAGCTGTCAATTATTCTTTTGTTTTTTGCTAGGAATGCTCTTCTTTCTCCGTATTTATGAATTTTCAACTTATAGAAAAAATAATATTCTCTCCTATCTCTCCACCACTCATTAAAGGAGTATTCTTTGCGGTTTGGATTCGGGTTTATTATTTCATTGCCATTCTTTACAAAATCAATCCATTGCTTCTTTTCTTCTTCGCTATGGAATGTTAAATAATGCTGTTGCTCTTTTGTATTGTATTCATATTTTTTAAAGTCGGCTCTAGTACCATCGGCGTTGTACCACCATATAGCACACGCAGGAGCGCATAGCTTTTCTTTTAATAAGTCTTTGATTCTTGGAAATTCTACAATGTAATCATCTTTAATTGCTACAAATACCGAATAATCATCTGGAGCGTTATCATATTTATGCTTTAATGAAAATATTGTAATAAGGTCATTTTGAAAGTGATATGTAAAACTTGAATATAATTCTTTAAAATATGCTAATTGTTCTTTTGGCTCTATTGAATATTTAAAATCATCATGCCCTGAGAACTCCGAATCAAGCACTATATTGAAAAACATTTGATTGTAATAATCAGCTTTAAATTGCTTTTTTATGTATTCCCTATAATCTTTATCAGTGTACTTCTTAACTTCAATTTTTGGCTTGTTTAGCACGTCCTCAAACGTAAATAAATTCCACTCCATTGATTAATCACTTCCTTATCTTTATAAAAAATCGAAAATGCTCATTTGCCCATTTGATTTTTCTTGTTCTTGTTGTAATTGTTCATCCATATACTTAAGCAATGATTCGTGATTAATTTTGCATTGTTCTATAAAGTCATAATACATATCATTGTACCTAGTCATATATGAATTAAATCTCTTCTCTGTGTTTTTAGGATGGTCGTATTCTAGGCTGTTGGCAATCCAATAATAAGTATCTTTTTTAACCTCTAGCCTATGAATATAATCAACACAATTATTTAAGTTATCTTTATATAAAATTTTGTTTTCGCTTATCACGTAAAACATAATATCACTTTCCTATTTTAGAAAATCGAATAAATCTAATTGTCCTTGTTCTTTTCTCTTAATATCTTCTTGGCTGATTCCATCTAATAAGTTGACTGCCTTGTTATAAAATTCTTTTTCAATCTCGAATCCATAACTTGGGCGTTTCATATTTCTTGCTGCAATCAATGTGCTTCCACTTCCTGCGCAAGGGTCAATTACTACATCTCCCTCATCAGTAAAAATTTTAATAAGTCTTTCGAGTAATGGTACAGGCTTTTGAGTTGGGTGTATCTTCTCGGTCTTAGTGTCCTTAGTCCATTCCATCCAGTTAAAAACCATCTTTCCCCCCCCGTTGAATTTTGGTAGTTTATCTCTATAGAGAACTACAGCATATTCAGTAGCTCCTACTATTTTCATATTTGCTTTTAATACTTGTGCCGAAAAGTTTTTGATAAATACCAAAGGATAACTTTTTACAAGCCCATGTTTTTTGGCTTCCTCGATAACCATATGCATTTGCTCAAAGGCACAAAATACAATCATTGCAGGTGCTTTATTCGGCTCTTTTGGCTCTTTCTTTAAGTATCTAGTGCAGAAATCAAAGAAATTATTTATCTTAAAATTTTCATCAGTTTTAAAGAAGCTTTTTCCTGCTAGTTCTGATTCACCATTTTTATTATCTCCATCCTTATACCAACTTGGATTACTTGCATAAGCATTATTCCCTAAATTGTAAGGAATATCTGCAATGATAAGTTGCGCATGAGGTATGTTATATCTTTTTGCATTTTCGAAGTGGTCATTATATAACTCACATTTTAATTTGCTTGTGAACTCTTGACCGTTAAATTCTTTTGTTACATATACATCATTAATTCCCATAATACTTGTTATGCCTTCTGTTTAATCTTTGTGTATTCAGTTTTATATCTTTTAAACAAGTCTTTAATATAATCCCTAACCTCAATAAATAAGTCATAATCGCTTTTCATTTCTTCAATGTTGAAATTATCCTCGTTATATTCTTCATTGAATCTAAAGATAATTTCATGCGGATTAAAAACAATTTGATAGGCACTAAATTCATGCCATTCCTCGCGATTAGGATAGTTAGAATCATCAACGCACTTTGATTCGAACATTGTGATTGCTATTTTTCCTTGCTTACTCCAATAAGTCAAATAATGCTCATTGCTTAAAATAAATTTACGTTCTTTTAAATACTCATATAATTCAGTTTGGTATTTTTTATGTAGTTCATCTAACTTAAAATACTTGCTATCGCTAAATAAATCTAATGGCATTTTGCACCCTCCTTATTGTACCCTTAATATGAATCCACCTTGTGTGCTTGATACGATACAACTCTTAAATCTAGCCTTTACGTACTTTTGTATCTCTTCAAGATGGCTTATATAACTTTTCTTTGAAATATAACAATTGTGGTACTTTAATAACGTACCGCTAAAGTAATCATTAACCCATTCAATCTTTTCGATATTAGGATTAATATATATATCTGCAGTGTGACATTGTTTACACACTTTTGAATTAACAAATGCTCTTATGCTTTTAGTCTTGCCACATACAAGGCATGTATAAGTTTCTTGTGAACTTCCTTTTAAGCTTCCCATTGATCAATAATTCCCAATTTTAATTGTTTACAGAATGAGATAGATTAGAGAGCTAATATAATTAGGTGAGGTCTTTCCTTTCTTCTTTCTTCCTTTCAAATTTACTATCTGCATCTAATCCTTGATAGCATATACCCTTGCTATCTCATAAGCCCTATTGCCATCGAATAACTATGCTTAATGTTTTGATGTTATAAACATTTAATGAAATTCGTATTTATTTGTTTTTTGAGTTAATTAATTATTTTATTTCCAAACAATCTACTACGATGTCAATTACAATGAGCTTGGCGTTTACTAGGCTACGTGATTTTATATATTAATGTTTAAATTGGTGTATTCCTTTCTTTAGTTTTTGGTCGTGTAGCAGTGACCTATATTTTTCTAGTAAACTATATACTAACTATTTCTAGTTTAGTAACAATATATCTTTGTCTATATCTATTAAACTAACCTGTCCGTTTAATAATAGCTTCTTAGTTGTTTCTTTAGATTTAGACAGTGCATCTTGGTAATCCTTTTTTATTTGGTTTAAAACGTATGGATCACCGCTAAAATTTTTAAGTTCAGGGATGTACTCCTTAACAACTTCTTTTAGTACAGGATATTTATCAAATGCTTCAAGCCATTGCTTAGTTGACTTTTCATAATTTAAACTGTAGCGTTGATTAGTTAATCTTATATATGCTATAGCCTCTTCTACATTAAGTTCATCTTTAATCTCTACTTCTTGAATTAATTCCATTGGGGAGTTAGGACCAAACTTAGGATTGTGAGCTGCATAATTCTTAACTAGCAATTCAAATTCTTTGTAAGACATATTCTTGAATACATCTAACCATAACGCAAATTTTAATTGGTTGTTTAAATCAAAGTTGTAATTGTTATACATTGCATTTAATAAAAGTATGCCTTGTATCATTTCTTTATTAGTCATTAAGATTCCTCCTTTAACATTTGTTGCATATACTCTGGTAACTCTTCTACTGAGTTGTAAGATTGTTGCTTAGTATTATTATATCTATTTAAGTAGTTAACCCATTTGTTGCCATTCTCTAAAAATTCAGGTAAACCATTAGACCTAGTTAAGAATTCTATCAAGGTCCACTTGTATTTAAAGAAATAATTTTTATCGTGGTACATTTCAGCATAGTGCTTAATTGCATGTCCTACTTCTTCTTTAGAATATAGCTTCAAGGTTTCATCCAATACTTTTATAAGTTCTTGGGTCATATTCTTGTGCACTACAATCTTTTTAGAGTTCCAATAATCAAAAATTTGTTTGTATAGACGGTCCTTTTCGGATTCTGGAAAGGACAATATATTATTATTAATATTATTACTATTTAATTCTTTACCACTATAGTTAATATTATTACTATCTATATTATTATTAACTAATAACTTATTACTATTTACTGTTTCGATATTGGTTTCGATATCCGTACCGATATTGGTTTCGATATCCGTACCGATATTGGTTTCGATATCCGTACCGATATCGGTGTCGATTTCGTTTTGATTTCGTTTTGATTTCGTATCGATATCAGTTCGATATTGTTTACCATTCTTAAGTAATCTATTTTTCTTTTCTTCGTACTTCTTTAAATCCCTCTTTAAAATGTCTTTAGTTAATAAGCACAACATTTTAACTGCTGCATCCGTTGGGTATTCTATTTGTGAATCTTTATCTTTCCATTTATCGTTGCAGTATTCAAATATCCAACGCGTCCATTCGCCGATTTGTACATCTTCTAAATCATCAATGTATTTTTTCCAATCGGTATATACAACGAATGCTTTTTTATTCTCCGCCATAACTCCACACACCACCATTCTTTTTACATACGAATGTAGGTATCTTAAATGTTCCATAAACTAAACCACCCATTACCGCACCATTGCCAAACGTATCACTCATATGTATTAAGTAAATTTCTTTGCACTTGGATAAATCTTGCTTTTTTAAAAAGTTGATTGTACCATTTAAACCCATATGAGTATTTATTTGTCTTACTGCTCTTGAATAGTTTGGATTGCTTTTATCATCTAATGTATCCTTAATGCTTTCTTCTAAATAATTACATTCAACTAAAATTTGCGTAAATTTGAATTTTTTAAGCGACCACCTACAAATACTAAAGTCGGTAGCATAAAGTAAAAATTCTTGGCAATATTGAATAATTAGAGCACAATTGTGACAATCTCCGTGTTCGATTGGCAGTGTCCATATTTTAATCGGTCCTATTTGCTTTGGTCCTAAAGGCTCTGTAAGATACTTTCCATATAGTACTTTTATACCTCTAGCCTTTAGCTTATCAATGCTTTTAGAATGGTCTTTGTGCTCGTGTGAGATAAAGCAAAATAATACATTATTCAAGTTTACTGATGATGTTATTTTTTCAATTTTGATACCTGCATCAAGAATTACATAATCATTGCCACATTGGACCAAGTAGCAATTGCCACTTGACCCTGTAGCTAAACAAGTTACTTGCATCATTCTACATCATTGATCCAATCGTTATCTTTTCCTTCTTTGTTATCTTCGAATGGTTGTTCTTCTCCAGATGCTGCTTGTTCGTTTGCGACTGCTTCAATAGAATTGTGCTTACGTTCATTTGTAGGCTCTTCTGTGAATTCTTCTGGAATATATGTGTTATTACTAAATGCGTTAGGGAACGCTTCTCTTAATGCTTGTGCCTTTGCAACCTTAACAATCATAAATACAGGTCTTGTTTTCCAATTACTCGTTGGATTGCCGTCCTTGTCATACTTGCAGTTCTCTTCAAACATTGCATAAGTCTTAGGTGAGTATGCTCTATCTTTTCTATGAACAACGCACCAAGCGCCTAAGATAGTTTCTCCAGGAAGTAAATAATCTCCCTCACGTTCTCTAACTTGTCCTGTCTTATCAAGGAATAATACACCCTTTTCTAAACCGTCAAAATTAGGGTCATTGTCTGCTGCCTGTTGTAATACTTTATAATCAATAATGAATGTAGCAGGAGCTGTGCCATACTTGATAGCATAAATATCTTTTAAGAATGGATTTAAACCATAGTTCTTACATACTGCACTAAAGTATTGAAATTCTTGAGTTGATAGGTTTAAGCCTAAATACTCATTCATTGTATTCTTATTGAATTCAATGGCTTCACCACTCTTTGATACATAACTAACATTTGTAGTTTGAACTGCTACTGCAGTATTTGGTTTAGGCTGTGCCTTTGGCTCTTCATAAGCGTTTGGATTGTAGGCTGTTCCTACTGCTTGACCTCTATTTGATAATTGACCGATTAGGGCTGAGGCTTCTGCCATTGAGATTGCCTCAGTATCTCCTTGATAACCTAGTCTCTTTAATGCTTGAATTTGCTTATCGCTAGCCTTTGTAGTATATGAATTGTTTTGCATAATATTTAATCTCCTTTATTAATCTAAATTTTCTAATCTAATTGTTGTATCAGTATCATTTACTCTAGTACCGATTAATTGAATATTTGTTAACTTCTTAATTGCATCTATAGTATCAATGCCCTCTAGTCTATCAACTAGGATTGGTAATTGGTTATCACTTGCACCTTGTGCCATTGCAATTCTTCTACAAGTCTCAATGAATGAAATACCAACCTTAATCTTGTCTGCAGTGTTTAGGTCCTTGAATGGAACTCCATCAACTGTCACATAGCAAACTTCTTTGATGTCATCATTTGTTAGATTTTCCTCAAGCATTACGAAGTTGAATCCTGTAATTAACTTTGCTTTGTCATTGATCATTGCAATCATTGTACGAATTACATCATTAATCTTATTAAGTGCGAACTCTTTATCGTTAAGCTCTTCAAGGATTGCTTTATGAGTATTTTGTAATTCAACTTTGTTATCCCATTTATTTTTTAGGATATATTGTTCGCTCATTAATTGGTCAATCTCTGCAATTCTTTGATTGTTGGCTTCTATGTCAGCCGCATATGGATTAACATTGTTTTCTTTTAATTCAGTAATATTAGTGTTAATAGTTTCAATTTGATTTCTTAAATCTATGATTTCTTCATTATCTACTGTCTCATATCTATGAGCTTCTAAATCTTGTAAATTCATAGTTAGTGCATCAAGTTCGGTAGTATCTACCTTGTAATTAGCCTCAGCTTCTTGAATGTCCTTGATTAATTGATTAACTAAAGACTGCTTATTAAATACTTGAGTAGATAGTTCATTTACTTTATTCTTTAATGAATCAACTTCTTGTTTAGTAGCCTTGAATTGATTGCCTAAAGCATCTAATTCATCTTGTAAGATTGAAATTGCATTTGTTAAGGTTTGAATATTAATAACGCTAGTTGGTAGCATTGCCTCGTGCTCTTGGTTGCAATAAGGACAAACAACCATAAACTTTGAATGTTCTTTTAAGTTTGCAAGGTCATTACTTTTAGCCTTAATCATGTCTTGCTTACCCTTGCCCTTAATTTGTAAGTTCTTAAGTTCATTTTCCTTGATTGTTAATTTCAATCTAGTATCTGCAAGGCTACGCTCTAAAGAATGTAATTCGCTTTGTTCAGTTTCAATTTCTTTGTGTCCTTGTGAAAAATGCTCTTTTTTGGCTTTTTCATTTAAAGCTTTAATGTTATTAATCTTTTCTTTTAAATCTAAAATTTCAAGAGATTTGACTTGAATTTGCTTATTTTTATTGTCATCTATCTTATCTAATAGTTGTTGCTTCTTGTATTCTAGGTTTACAATAGCATTTTCATTAGTAGTATTTTTATATTTTCCGTTTAACTCATTTAATGCGTTACGTTCTTCCTTTAGTTCATCTAACACTGCAGTATTAAATTCTTCAACATCGTTGAATAACTTTAACTGAGATTTACAAGATTCAAGGCTCTTATTAGTATTTGCTACTGCATCTTTGTAATTCTTGCGTGCTCTTGTATAGTCTCCTTGATATTTAGTCTTAACTTCATCTATAAGGTCAACTGCGTTTGGCTCTTGTTCTTTAAGCTCTTCATCAGAGATGCTGCAACCCATTGCAGCCAATAACGCTCTTAAGTCTTTATAGTCGATTTTTAATAGTGCGTATAATGGATCAGTCATCAATCTTGATTCATCAATCTTTAACTTAGTGAATACAGGTTGGAATCCTAAAGCGCCATATAAGTTAGGATAGAATTCCTTTTGAGTAACCTTACCGCCATTTATATAAAACTTGGCTTCGTGACCCTTGCACTTGCCGTACTTATCAAAATTACGCTTATAATTCATTTGATACTCAGTGCCACTTGTTAACGTAATCTTAATTACTGATTCTTCATTTGAATTTGCATCAGTGCCATAAGGAATAATTGACTGTATGTCCTTTTCATCACTGCCGTACTTATCAGTTAATAAGCTACCTGTTAATAATACGTTTAACGCATTTAATAAATTTGACTTGCCTAACTTGTTCATACCTACAAATAGGTTTGTCTTACCGAAATCAAACATTTGATGCTTAATATTTCTAAAATTTTCAACTTCTAAATTTTTAATCATTGTGTGTGTTCTCCTTTTTATTTTTCTATATATGATTCAATGATGTCACGCTCATGTTGACCGAATTTAATTCTATATTGATGGTTTAGTTCAGCTTTACGCCTTAATTTATACGCGTATCTTAAGCGCTCTTTACCATCGAATATTTTGCTATATATAAAATCGTGTACTTCTTCTGGTGTACCGATTTTATAGCCTTTTTGACTTGATACAATTGTTTTTTGTATCGTGTCGTCCATATTGATGTCCTTAACATCAAATTCAATGTCTCTACAAGTTCTAGTCTCTCCCTCCTTAATCTCGTACCAATCAGGAAGAGCATTGACTATTTCTTGTTTACTGACCCATTTTGTAATATCTTCTAAAGCTCTCTTCTTTAAAAGATTGTATAGTTCCCATTGCCTTGTGTTCACAATTTCACCTCCGAAAGTTTACTACGAGTTAACTTTCGGAGGTAAAAAAAATATCCGATACTTCAAGTGCCTTAGCAATTAAGATTAACTCATTAGCTGTTAACTTACGCTTGCCTGCAAGTATCTTTGACATTGTGCTTTTATCAATGCCTGTTTTATCACAAATGAACGCTTGGCTTATGCCATGCTCTTCAACATACTTTTTTAGTTTTACTTCTGCTTCCATTTTATTACCTCCTATCTATATTCAAGTACTATAAAGGGATGCTCCTTTTGCAACTTAGCCATACTTTCAAGAGTTGCAACTTTTAAGTTGATGTCTCTTATTTTTTGGTTGACTAAGAATTGAACTCTTACAATCATATTTATTATTCTTCCTTGTCACAATCTATTAATGTATCTAAACAATCAATCAAATCTTCAATAATATTAAATGTTCTACCGAACTCACGCTCGCCCTCAGTCTTTACAAGCCTTATTTCAACGTTTGAGCTAAAAGAATAAAGGACCTTTGCGAATCCCATTAACTCCTCAGCGCTACCACTAAGAGCAATAATGCCTTTGTTGTAGCCATAATCAATGTAAATATCATATTGTTGAATCATCTTATCACCTCTTAACTTTTTAAAACTGCGATAAGGGCAACCACTGCAGTGCTAATGATTGCCGCAACGCTTACAATTACAATTCCTACCATATTTATTCCTCACTTATTTTAGAATGCTTACTTAAGAATCGTTCAACTTCTTGCTTGTCATTTTTCTTAATATTACAAGCACCAATAAGAATATGTTTTCTAAAATCTTCATATCCCTCTTTAGTTGTTTCATGCCAATCACTGAAAAATGCTTTAATATAATATTTCATAATTAATCCTCCCATTCAAATTTTTTGGATTTGATTCCGCATTCTTCTTCACTATCAACTGATAAAATAACATATTCATCATTCTCGACTGATGCAACGAAATCATTAATAGAAGTATAAGAAGCAAATTCATTTAATGCTTCTTCTAATGTTTCATAACTTCCTACACAATAACTATTACCTTTTAAATTACCTCTGTAATCATAAATACAAACAGTTAAAAAATATTTTTTCATAATTTTATCCTCCTAAATTTTGTCAACTTTTGTTTGCTCTCAGTTAACTATTACACCTATATTATACAGCTAAAAGTTTCTATGTCAACAACTTTTGTCGCTATTTTCGAAACTTTTTTCTATATTTTGGCAACATTGATATAAAATGAGATAAAAATGACCTCGTTAAATCAGCTGTATAAAATATACACTTTCATAAATAATAAGTTGCCAAATAGATTGCCACCTTTCTATAATGATAGAATTACTACGTAATACTATCTTTATCTTTTATATAATATTATATATAGAATAATATATAAAGAAAAAAGGCTACCCAATATTAAGGTAGCCTCATTTGTTATAATCCTTTATTCTTTACAAGAGTTAGCATCTCGTTCTTTTTCTCTTCTAACTTCTTATCGTATTTCTCTTTATATTCTTTTTCTAAAACTTCTCGAGTTTGTTTTTCAATCTCTAAGTTTTTACGATATGCTTCAAGGATTAAATCTCCATAACTCTTTTCGTTGTGATCGTGTGTCCAATTAACATAGTCCTTTAAAATTCTAGTTCTATTTTGTAGGACCATAATATAGTTGTTTTCAAATATCTTTTTACCTGTCCATAGACCATATACTAAATTACCTACAATCATACCAATACGGATTATGTATTTAATCATTACAACAATCCAACCATTAGCCTGTTCTAAAAGCTCATTTGTACTTGGTTGAATCAAGAATAATCCCATTAAAACTGTTATCATAGTAACTAACGCAAACTTAGTACTACCTTTGATAGATACATCTTTTGCTGTTTGGTTTTCAACTTTCCACTTTTCATCTTCTGATGCACCAACGTTTAAATATGGTGTGAATACGTGCTCATTGACTGCAGGATATGCTTGGTTAATTGAATCTATGTTCTTATCAATATATTCATCACTCTTTAAACGTTCAAGCTCGCATCTTCTAATATAATACTTTTTAGCCTTTTCATCTTTAAAAGGATAATTTTCCATTTGTCCGCTATCGATTGCATCTTGAAAATTTAACTTACAATAGTCTTTAGAATGCTTATCAAGTTTGTATAACTTCTTATCAATAGATTGCTTAATCTTCTCTTTTTTTATGCTAGGGTTTAGAAATCTATTAATGTACTTTGAAAATGAATCTACTTTGAATTTAAGCCACTCTCTATATACTTCTAGTTCATCGAAGTAATCCTTACTTGATACCTCTAGTCTTGCGATTGAGTAAATGATACCACCGATTAACGCAATACTATATTGTGCTGACTTAATAAAAGTTTCACTCCAGAAGTCGATTGTTTTAATTTGAGCTAATGAAAATGTTAAATGTGTCCAATCCCACATACTACCTAATAAGGTTAATATAAATACAAGCAATACTTCTATTGAGGTGTATAATGCTATCTTTCTATTTTTTGTTTTTTTATCCATATAACTTTCTCCTAAATATATTTAAAAGGAATAAATCCTATTGTTTCTACTTCAAATTTTGATTTTTACAAGAAATGTGATAAAGAGGCAACCTCGATATAGATTACCTCTTAAATCACTAAATTTTAAAATTTTACTTTGTTGCTTCTTCTAGCGTTCTTTATACGCTCTTGCTTTTCTAATTTATCTACTTCTTCATTTGCCTTGAATTGTACTCTAAGGCTCTTTAAACCTGTATAATTAATTAATAATGCACCAATCCAACAATAGCAACATGCTTGAATTGTACTGCAAGCTAAATCAGCGTTGACTTTAATTAAATGAATTAGCCATAAACCAAGTAAAGGCAAGATCATTGCGATTACAAGCTCGATTGAATATCTAAAAATTTGCTGCTTTTTAGTTTGTTGTGGTAGCATCTTAACAAGCCATAATAAAGCACGCCAACCAACAGTCACTACAATGATGATTGTAATTAATCCTATTGCAGTTAGTTTGAATGATGATTGACCGAATATATTATATTTAGCACATACAATAATAACAGGAATGATACAAGCACATACTAAATAGGCAAACGCCCATGCAGCAGTAACTAAATAGAGTTTCTTTTTAGACCAAGAATCTATGTCATTAAAAAACATAGTATCACCCCTATTCTTCGTTACGCTTTGTAATTGCATCAAGTTCTTTTTTGATTTCTTCTGTATTGGCTCTTACTTGTTCTTTTTGTTCTTCTGTAAGATTGTTAAACATAGCAGTTACCATTTCTCTTAACGCATCCATTTCTTTAGTAACATATTCATTTTGCTCAGTTAAAAGGTCTCTAGTTTCCTGTTCTTGAGCTTCCTTATTTTCTTTAGATTCAGCAGTTGCATTTTTTAACTTAACGATTGCAGCAACTAAACCAATTACTAAAGATATAAATGTAATAACAGTTGTAACTGCAGATACACCAAGTATTGTTGTTACCTGGTCTTTTAACTTGATTAGGTCATCTTTAGATAATGACTTAATATAGTCAATAGCACTTTCTAAAGGTGTCTTTTCAGTTGATTCAGTAGTTGCTACTTCTGTTGTAGTTGTTTCTTCTTCAACTTCTTTTGTAGTAGTTGGCTTAATTTCTTCTGCATAAACGTTGGTTGCTTGAGCAATGAATAATCCAAATGTAAATACTAATGCAAGTGCGAATAATACTTTAATTAATCTCTTTTTCATAATTCTTCTTTCTCCTTTTTTATTTTACTTTAGTAGTTAAATTAATAAGTTGATTCTCTAACTTTTCAACAGTAGCATTTAATGTTGCAACTGATGTATTTAGTTTATCAATAGCAGTTAATAGGTTACCCTCATTAAGTTTAAGGTTAATATTGTCTTTTTCTAAAGCCTCAATTTGAGCCTTTTGTTTATTTAAAATAGTTGTAAGGGTAGGGTAATCAGTAGCGATTACCTTTCCCTCAGTTGTGATAGTTCCATAAGGTACTTGCAACTCACCAAGCTGTTTGTACTCTACTTCTTTTGTAGTGGTATTCTTGATGACTGCAATGTCATTTTTTCTTAATTTCATCATAGCCCTAGTATCTCCTTTGCTTTAGCCTTGCATTCTTCACAATAAGAGTTGTAAGTATTGAATTCATCAATTTTAGTATCTCTTTGTCTTTGGATAGATAACTCATGAGATACTGAATAATTAAGTCTAATGAAGTAGTCAACTAAATGGGGATAAGTCTTTTGCTTGTCCTCTAAAGAAATACAAGTATCTACTTCATCTTGCATTTTTTCATCATAAATTTTTAATTCTATCATACTCTTTCTACCTCAATTCTATAAGTTAAATCACTAGGTACGTTAACAGCGTTGTCGTTTTCATCAAGGAAGGCAATAGTATCGTTAGGCTCAACCTCGATTACATTTTCGATTGCAGTTAAAGATTCAGTTGTAGGAGTTGTCAATGGATAATAAGTGTATTCCATATCAGTGATAACATCAGTATCTTCTTCATCGCCACTCTCGTATGCTCGTTTACCTACGTTAATAGTACCTACATTGGTAGTATAATCACGAACATTATTTTCATTAGTTGAAGAATAGCCGTATTCAGCATTATCATTAGGTAGGTTGATAGTCTTAACCACGCTACCACCTCTTGACTGCACGATTTTTGCACAACAATTTTCTTTGATAATTGAGTTGTAAGTAATAGTGTTTGCAGTATCCATATTGTAGGTATTTTGTAATGTAATAGTTCCGTTTGAGTAGCCTTGAATACCTCTTAATGTGCTAGACCAATCAATGCTTACTTCGATAGGGGTTGCTAGTTCGTAAGCTAATATTAATGGGTTTGCAGTGAAATAAGTTCTAATTGATGCAGTAGTATCTCCTACAACACTTACTGGCATTGTTAATTGAAATGCCCAATTAACATTAGTTCCACTAGCACTACCAATCCAATTTCCACTTCTTTGACTAAAACTACCACCAATCGCATCAAAGTTCGTATCAGATAGTATATTAATTGTTGATGCACTTGCCAATAGTGAGCTATCAGCAACCACTAATCTAAAATGTGCATATTCAATATTATCTTTCGTATAGCCATCTACATAAATAAAATTAGTTGTATTTGTAGTAAGCATTATCTTCTTTGTTGCTTTGTATGGTGTTATGCTATCTTTAACATCATTTACTGCTTTTAGGCTATTTCCCTCAAACAAAGGACTACCATTGTATAGGATGCTTGATAGGTCGATTGGGATTGTTGTTGGCACTATGTATGGAACGTATGATGTAGGTTCAGTTGAGCCACGATTTAACATAATGTTAGCAAACATATCAGTATATTCATTTGCTACATAATTTGTAATAAGTAAATATGTTGTAGTTGCCGTAAATGTATAACTTGTTCCATTTGATACAGTTCCACTATTTGTTAAATCATTAGTTTCGCCTAATAACATTGTTTTAGTTGAAGTAATTGTATAAGTTTGTCCTATTGTTAAATTAAATACTTTTAGAGCAAAACCACCATAACTAAATAAAGTTTGATTACTTGCGTTAAATGTTGAATTAACCAATGTTGTATTTGCATTATCAAACAAATTCACACCCTCAACCTTTAAGCCACTTAACTCTAGGTT
>JAEEGL013628433.1_pt1 | contig 17568 bp, 9 predicted proteins | sample 9134231 | NCBI WGS metagenome assembly JAEEGL01 (sample SAMN16246548, study PRJNA631951) | gut metagenome | biome: gut microbiome; feature: rumen; material: fiber-attached | host: Bos | place: Iran: Karaj | collected 2018-10 | reverse complement strand
TCCTTCGGGTCGCGGAGTGAGATCTGTGCCTCAACATTCTCGAAGTTGAAGATGCTGAACACGGCCTTGATAATATCCATCACACGCATGAACTCGCCCTTCACCTGGTCAGGACGGCAGAAGAGGTGGGCGTCGTCCTGAGTGAACGAACGCACACGGGTGAAGCCGTGCAGCTCGCCGCTCTGCTCGTAGCGATAGACGGTACCAAACTCAGCGATGCGCAGAGGCAGGTCGCGATAAGAACGGGGCTTCCAAGCGAAGATCTCACAGTGGTGAGGGCAGTTCATCGGCTTCAGCATATAGACCTCGCCCTCCTCAGGAGTGGTGATGGGCTGGAATGAATCCTTGCCGTAATGATCCCAGTGGCCAGAGGTAACATAGAGATTCTTAGAACCGATGTGCGGAGTAATAACCTCCTGATACCCAAAACGTTTCTGCACTTTACGCAAGTGATCCATCAAGCGCAAGCGAAGCTCTGTTCCCTTGGGCAACCAGATGGGAAGACCCTTACCTACCTTGTCGGAGAACATGAACAATTCCATCTCCTTGCCAATCTTGCGGTGGTCGCGCTTCTTGGCTTCCTCCAGCATGACGAGATACTCATCGAGCATCTTCTTCTTAGGGAACGAAATACCGTACAGGCGCTGCATCTGCTCACGAGTAGCGTCACCACGCCAGAAGGCACCAGCTACTGAGGTCAGCTTCACAGCCTTGATCTCACCCGTGTCCATCAAGTGCGGGCCACGACAGAGGTCGGTGAAGGCACCCTGCGTATAAGTAGTGATGGAACCATCCTCCAAGTCCTGCTCGATGTGCTCGCACTTGTAGGTCTGACCAGCTGCGCCAAACTCCTTGAGCGCATCGGCCTTGGCCACCTCCTTGCGAACGACAGGCTCCTTCTGCGAGGCCAGTTCCTTCATCTTCTGTTCAATCTTGGGGAAGTCGCTCTCCTTGATGCTCTCGCCATTAGGTAGCAGCACATCATAGAAGAAACCATTCTCGATGGCAGGGCCGAAACCGAACTGAATGCCAGGATACAACTCCTGCAATGCTTCAGCCAGCAAGTGAGCCGAGGTGTGCCAGAAGGTGTGCTTACCCTGCTCGTCGTCCCACTTGTAGAGCTCGATTTTGGCGTCCTCCATGATGGGACGGTTCAACTCCACGGTCTCGCCATTCACACCGCAGCTCAGTACGCTGCGAGCCAGAGCCGGCGAAATGCTCTCGGCAATCTGAAGTCCAGTCACGCCCTGCTCATACGAGCGAACAGATCCGTCTGGAAAGGTAATTTGAATCATAAATACGAGATATGTTTAAAATTTAACGGTGCAAAGGTACGAATTTTTCGAAGAAGAAGGAACAGAATGAAGGAAATTATCACAAAAATAGAAAGTTTTTTGCAAGAAAAGCATGGAAATATGTTTTTTTTCGTATCTTTGCATGTTGAAATTCGCCAGTATTTCCTAAAACAAACCGAGCGAACTATGATAAAAAGAGTTTGTCAACATCAAATCGTAAAGCTGATCGCCCTGTGGCTTATGCTCTTCGCCTGTGTGCATGTACATGCGCAACGCGAACGCAACTACATTTATCTTTTTGACTGCACCCAGTCGATGATTGAGCAGGAAGACATCTGGCAACAGACCAAAGACTGGCTGCGCGATGACATCAGGCAACTGGAAAGCGGTCAGATTACGGTGGTGCCCTTTCAGGGAAAAGCCTACGAACCTATCGTGTTCGACCGCGAGAGCTATGATGCAGAAAAGGTGGAGAAAGCCTTCGATGAATACATCAAGAACCGCACCAACACCAGTATCTGCGGTGCCTGGGACGAGGGTCTCAACTTTATCGACCCACACAAGGACAACTATCTGTTCGTGCTGACCGACGGAGTGGACAACGTAGAAGGAAAAGAGGCTGTGTGCGAGCGCATACGCCGCTGGTGCGGACAATACAAGAACAGCCGTGTGTTCTACGTGATGCTCACCAAAGCGGCAAAAGACCCGAAATTGATTGAAGCCATCGAGCAATGCAACACCGTGTTCCTGATTGACGGTCAAGGCAAGCATCTGCCTCCTTTCGGTGCCTTCACGCAGGACGAAGTGGTGTTCAACACAAGAGAATACTTGCCTGTGACGATCTGTTTCTCAGGCAACGGCCACTACAAGGCGCGTGTGGTGGGTGAAGACCCGCTATTCGAGACGATGGTGAGCGACATTGAGAACGGACGCGCCACACTTACCATCAAGCCACGAATCCCTCAGGAAGAGCTACTGACCCGTCTCGAGGGGAAGGATGACTACTGCTACAACGTGAAACTGGAAGGAGAAGGGGTGAACATCCTAAATGGTGACCTGCGCATCCGTGTGATCAACAAGCCGGAGCGCAAGCTGGACATGCCAAGCGAAGAGATCAACGCAGGACGAGCCACGCACTACGATGCCTTCCTCTTCAAAGACGAGAGCACCCCTGACACGCTGTTCTTCACGCTGCCCGCCAGTCTGAACGAAGAGGCACGCAAGTACCATAGTGCCGCCCAGATGCAGCTCAGCTCGGAGACCATCAGCCAGGATGACTACACCCTGCTGTTCGACGGACAGCCCCAGGCTGACAAGACGATTACGCTCGACGAGCGTGCAGACGAGCATCAGCTGGCCATCATCTTCAACGGCAATGCTCCAACTGGCAAGCACTACTTTACCCTGCACACCACAGGGCTGAAAGAACTCGACCGCATAGGTGGCACAGAGGCCCAGGAATATGAGCTGTCCATTCGCGCCCGCTATACCAGTCTGCCCAATCCGCTCGCTGTCTATTTGGGCATCATGGCTGCTGTATTGGCAGGATTTCTGATTCTATGGTTCCTAGCCATCAGGCCAATGCTGTACTCCACTTTCAAGGTGTCACGCCTGATGCTCACAGCCGAACCTTCGCTTTACGAGAACTACAGAATCAAAGGAGCCCGCGAAGTACGCTTCACTCGTACTGGTCGCGACAATCAAGGCACATTCAACCGCTTGTTCACAGGCAAAATCATTACCAAACAGAACCCATTCGAAGATGCGCCTGACTGGAGCATGAAGCCTCGCAGCGGAAAAGGTGCCAAAGGCGGCACCCTCGTGGCGCGTGGCTACATCGTGGAACCCACATTAACGGTGACCAACCGCGATGAGGAACCCACCACCATCTCATGGGATGCCAAGACCATCGAGATCAAACTGCTATAGGGAATGATTTTGGCCGTACAAAACAGTAGGAAGAAATAACAGAAACAATTACTTTTGCAAATAGAAATAATACAATAACAAAAACAAAGAAATTATTATGGCAACAAAAATCAAACGCAGCCTGTTCATCGGCATGGGTGGAACGGGTATGAAGACCTTGGTCAACACCAAGCGAATGTTTATTGAAACCTACGGAGAAGTGCCACCAATGATCGGTTTCCTCGGCATTGACACAGACCGTGGCGAATACAAGAAAGACACCACCAAGAACAAAAACAACGAGGCCGTCATCCTTTCGCCCGACGAGACGCTGCCCATCACCGTTGAGAACGCGAAAGAGATATATCATGTGAACGCTCCAGAAGGTCACATGACATGGATTCCAGAGAAGAACATCTACGCACTTACCTCAATGACGCAGGGAGCAGGCCAAATCAGAACCAACGGCCGATTTGCCCTCACGATGAACTATCACGAGCTGAAGAACAAGGTGGTTGCCGCCATCAACAAGATTACCCAGGCTCGCATCTCAACCAACCCCAAATACGAACTGTTGTCCTCAGACATCGAGATTCATATGGTGTTCTCAGTTTGCGGCGGCACAGGTGCCGGCACCTTTATTAATATGGCCTACCTGCTGAAAGAGGTGGCTCCACAATGCAAGCTCACGGGCTACGGTGTGCTGCCTGACGTATTTGAGGCAATGTCAAATTCGGGTATGGCGAAAGTGAAGGCCAACGCCTATGCTGCCATTCAGGATCTGGACTGGCTGATGCATCTCGACGGAACGAAGAAAATCACGCTCGACTATATCACCGAAGAGCCGTCGTTCGACACAAAGCCCTTCAACGCCTTCTTCTTCCTCGACAACAAGAACGTGAACAACGACACCTATACCGATGTGGCCGAAATCACGGAACTGCTCAGTCTGGCACTTGTCACCTCAGCAGGCGAACTGGGCACCGCCTCAGCCAGCGTGATTGACAACCTGGAAAAGAACATCATGGAGGGCGACATGAACGTGGAAGACAAACGAGCCTGGATCTCAGGCTTAGGTGTCTGCGAAATCGTATTCCGCGGAAGCACTCTACAGGAGATCTATGCACTCAAGGGCACCAAGCGACTGATTGAGAACCTTCTGAACAGCTGTGAAGACTCTGACGTCATCGCCTCCAACTGGATTGACCTGCCCAGCGTGAACATTCGCGAGAACAACAATAAGGACAACGTGCTCAACTTCCTGCTCGACAAATCACCTCGCCACCAACTCATAGAAATCGATGACAAAGCAAATGCAAAGGCAGAGATTGATATGTGGCTGAAGAACGATGCCGTGAAGCTCTCCGACATACAGAAGCAACTTGACCTGAAAGTGGCTCAGCTAAGAGAGCGCGTGGAAGCTGAACTGCAACAGCTCATCGTGAAGCAGCTGAACCGAGACTTCGGCGTGGGCGGCACATTAAGCGTGCTCAATGCCATCAAATCGAACATCAACGTGTTTGCTGAGGAAATTGGAGAAGAACTGGAGATCCTCAACTCACGCACTATTGCAGCCCGCGAAAATACGATGAAGATAGCCATTCAGGATCTCACGGAATACAACGGCAAGTTCTTCAAGCTGAAGAGTCACCTGATTGAACTGACCGAAGGCGCTATCCAAGCTGCCACCCAGTTGGCTGAGCAGCAGCGCGACGCTCTGCGCCATGAGTCAGCCATTCAGTTCTACAACGGAATGAAACAGCTCCTGCAGGATGCGATAGACCACGTTGAGGCCGTTCGCCGCCAACTGCTCACCGTCAATGCCAACGTGCAGACACGCCTTTCGGAACTGCAGAACTACGTAGGACGCAACCCACGCACGTTCCAGATCGACCTTGCCCTTGACACCAACGTCACCGTCAAGGACGATGAGCTGAATATGAACGCGCTGATACAGTCGATCGGACTGCCCAATGGCATCTACGACTTCAGCGAGCGTAAGCCCGAAGAGATTGAGCCGTTCTTCGTCGACTACTGCATGGGTCTGAACAGCGCCAAGGAACTGGGCGACCGTTCGATCGATGACATCATCAACGAGATGAGCGACGAAGAGTTTGACAGCCTGCTCACTATGGCCATCAAGAAATCGGAACCCCTATTCCGCTTCGACTACCACGGACATGCACCTAAGGAGCGTCCCACCAATAGCTTCTATGTGGGCGTGCTCAACCGCGATGACTCCCGATTGAAGCGCGGCAATGCCTTCAAGCTGAAACTGCCCGGCAATCCCGACGTGGATTTTGCCAGCATCGGACAGAAAGACCGCATCATCATCTACCGCCAGCGCGGCGTAGTACCTGCTTACGCGCTGACCGGCATACCCACCTATCGTGTACGCTATGAGAACTGCACCAACTGCGACTGCCACTTCGATGCAGATATTGAGCAGCGCATGCGACGTGAGGGCTACACACTTGAACCGAGCACAAAGAACGATGACACGCTCGAGTTCTGGGTGAAAGGCCTCATCTTCGGACTGATCAAGAACGAGGACGGCTGCTATTACGTGAAGAACGAAGACAACGACAGCCTCGCCCTGAACGATTACTGGGAGTCGCTGGGAGCTTATCGCGATGATGCCTACAAGGCATTCAAGCAGCGCCTGCCCCTGGTGGCCGACAGCTTCGAAAAATTCTTCAACAACTATCAGAACAGCGTGGGCAACGATGCAATCCAACGCATTATTAACGATGTGAAACTGGAGCAGAACTACTTGCAGAAGTATTCACAGATAGGAATGCCCGTTGAAGAGATCCAGAAGAAAGGCAACGAGTCCCTGAAGAAACTCATCGTAGAAGAAATCAACTACGTGAAAAAGGAACTCTAAACTCAAAAAAAAGCGATGGAGTATAGGAGCACGGACTCCTATACTCCTTAAAAAGACAAATATGAGACATACTGTCCATCTGTTGCTTGGCGACGCCCTGAAGCCTGTCACTACAGCGCTGAACGACTATGTGCAAGCGTATGGCGAGGGAGAAGTCAAGGACTACCTGCAAATCATCAGCTGGGAGAAGAAACGTAGTGACGACGATACGTCACGGTTCTTCTCGAAGCTATACACCGAAACGCTCACCATCAACCGGGAGGGCGAGAGCCACGTGATGCACCTCTGCATCGAGGTGCTGCTCCACGACGATGCACTCGTCAGCGAGGCACTGCGTATCATCCGCCTGCTCGACCAGTTGAGTCATCAATACAAGGTGGATGTTCTCGGACTGACAGCCGACATGACTCCCGTTTTCGGAATAGTAGAGGGGCCGGGCTTCGTCAGTCAGGTGAAGGCCAACACACAGCGTCTCATCAACTGTCGCTCGACACTCGTCCATCCGGAAGTGATGCATCGTTTCTTTATGATGCAGAACTGCAACACAGACGGTGTCTCGCTCTGTCTGGATCAAGAGGCATTCATACGCATTGCAGGCGAGCTGGCTATGGCCTGCACAGAGAACTACGACACACTCTTTCCCCTTTCCGAAGAAACCGAGGCTACCGACCTGACGGCTTTCGGCCTGTCGGTGCTTAGTTTTGACAAGCACTACTTCACCCGCTATCTCATGCGTCGAGCTTTCCTCAAGCTGCTCGACCGCGAAAGGGTCACCGACAAGGCTGTCGATATCAATCGCGCCACAAGCATCGCTCAAGAGAGCCTAAAAGGCAAGACCAACCTACTCGCTGAGTTCTACGCGAAAGAGATCTTGCCGCTGCTGCGTCAGGGCAAACGTGTTGACGCCATTGCCTCGATGGTAGCTGAGAAGCTGAACGTGATGATTGAGAATCTCATCAACGAGCTACAGACGTTTGTCTATTCCAAGGACTATTCACTCCCTGAGAAACAGGCCATCCTCGCCCAGCTGCTTTCCATAGACGATCCATTGATTACCGGCTATCAGTTCAACGAAAACGCCCTCACGCTGGATGACTGCAGTCTGGAGCCGCTCCGCTTCTTCGTGGACGAGATTAATCGTCTGCTGACCAACACGCGTTATGTCAGCTCCGACTTCCAACAGCTCTTTGAAGGAAACAGCGACCTGCCTCACGAAAAAGGCAAAAAACAATTGCGCATTCCCATCGACGAAATGAAGCAACTGCGAGAAAGTGTCAACCAGACGCATACCTACCTACGCGAAAAACAAAAGGAGATGGCTGACATTGAACGACAGCAGAAGCTGATGGGCGATCGTCGTGCTTCAGACGGCACGCTGGCCTATGAAGTCATCAGAAAGCAGGTGGAAGAAGAGAAAAAAGAGCTCAAAAGGAAGACCGACAAATATGCCAAGCTGCGCACCAATTACGAAAACATGGTGCAGACGCTGGGCAAGCCCGCCGTCAGGAAGATGCTTCAGAAGGGGGCCGATGCCCGCATGAAGCAATATATCGAAGACCAGCAGACCTATTACGACGAACTGATGCAACAACGCAGCGAGACGCTGGACGCGCACGACAAAGAGACTTGGGAGAACATCATCAAATATGCTGTCGGCGATGTGGTAGTGGGCGGTTTGCTGCTCTTCATGCTTTTTAAAGGGATCATCTTGGGGCAATTGACTTACTACATCGTCAGCGGCGTTGTCTTCTATACGCTCAGTCTGATATTCTATCCAGCCTATCGCAAGAACCAACGCAACCGCTTAGAAGCTGAGATGGAAGAGGAGATGGCCGCTGTGCTGCAAGACCAGACTGATACGGCAAACAAGCTGAAGACGAACGCCCTGCGCACCCATATAGCAGGCATGCTGCTCGATGCCTTTGCCCAACTCAACAAGGGACTAACCAACCGCTATCTGGCGTTCAAGACCTACTTAGGCCGTCTTTCCGACTGGCATCAAGAGGAGACTGAGATTCTGGAAAAGATGGAGTCGGAGAGCCGTGATCCCTTCCTGTTGCTCATCAGCAATCAGGCCCTCGATGAATATTTCGAAGATCATTGCGAAGAACTGATAGACGACCTATGGCTCTATGAGAGTATCGACACTTCCGATTGTAGCCCCGAAGCCCTGAAAACCTTTAGGGAGAAGATAGAAGAGAAGATCAAGGAGCGACTCATGAGTGCGGTGGAGGACTTCAACCTCTACGACTACATCACACGCAGCAAGGACTTCCCCTATCTGAGTCATCAATATAGCGACGTGAGCAAACTCCTACCGCTGCTCGACAGCAAGAGCAAACCCTTCCTGCATTACGCTGTCAAGGACATACGAAGGAAGCTCCCCATGCAGCGTTATATTTTCATCCACACGAATACGGCGGAGGAACAGTCGAAGTGGCGCGAGACTTATCCCAGCTTCTTCCAGATAAGGCCTAATGCAGCTGAGACGGATTCACGATTCAAACTGGTAGTCATCCAAAAGCAAGACATACGAAAAGAAGACGTGGCAGAGCTTTAAGCCAGCCACGTCTTTCTTATCTGTTTTTCTCCAATCATTCAGGTGATTCTTCTCATTGTAATGTCACCGCCATCAGACCAATCACCACATCATTCGAGAGGGTGCGAAGCGTCAGGCTCTTCAGTTTCTTCCTGCTGTCGAGCGGCATACGCAACAGCTGGGCTGCGCCGCCAGGAATCTCGCGTCCATAGACACCCTTGATGTTCAGTTCCTTGCCCAGGTCACGGCTCACGATAGGTCGCCCGTCGGCTGTGGCCTTGCCCAGACAGACGCGAACCGGACGGGGCTGGGTGGTGTAGAAGGCCTTGCCATCTACATAGTAGTCCTGCTCTATCGGGCACCAGTTGTCAGGATTCCTCAGCGCCAACGTGTCTTTCGTGCCATCCTTGTAGCTCACGATGACGAGACCGTTGTCTATGCGGCTCTGCATGTGGTTGGTCGAGCCAGCCATCAGCAGACAGGCTGCCGAGGCCTTACCCTTCAACGGAATGGTGACGCTATCGGGATAGTTGTCCCATAGCGACGTATAGACGATGTTGCGTCCCTGCTTCGGCGTGCGGAAAAGTGTGCCGTCGAGTGCCAGATGGTCAGCCACAATCAGCGTGCGGAACATCGAGTCGTTGATCTCAGGCGTATATTTCGGATGACACCACTCGCCCACTCCCTGCACGGGTATCTGCAATGTGGTGGTCTGAGGTCGTGGCGAGAGATACTGGTTCTTGAAAATATCATCGACCTCGCTGTTGAAGTAGGCATCCAGCTCCACAGGTATCTCACGAGGCGTGTAACCATCATTCACAATGACTTTCTCCTTTGGAATGACAGAATGACTGTTTCGGAGCACCACCTCTATCTCAGGCTCGTCAGCCTCAATCACCTGATAGGCATCGCTGTTGCCCTCCACCTCGCGCCACTTGCCGTTGCCTAACTGCTGACGCAGAATCATCTTCAGCGGCTGAGCGAAGTGCTGTCTGATCTCGTAGCGGCAGCGGCCATTCTTTCGTGTGAACTGATAGTCTATATAAGGAGTCTTCAGCGTCACGCTGTCCCACTCCTGCGGGAAGCCCGGCTGGAGGTAGCAGCGACCGCCGAGGGCATTGGGAACCACGCCAAACAGACCCTGCAACAGCGTGCGAGAGGCGATGCCGATGCAATCGCCGAAGTCACGGTAGCACTCGCCTCGGGCTGCATCATAGTGCGAGAGTTGTCCGTAGTTGGCAGGCGATTGTCCATAGTACATATTGTCCATCACATTCGCCATCATCAGACGGTAGGCCTCGTCCTTGCGTCCTGCCTCGAAATAGGCCAGTGCCGTGTGCCACACCTCAGCAGTAGCCACATTGTTGATGCTCCACGAATAGGGCATCCAGTTTGAGGTAGAGATGACCCCTCCCAGCCTTCCCGAAGGGGTCTGAAGATTCTCCATTGCCCACCTTGTAGCCTGCCACGCCTGTTCCGACGAACAGGCGCCACAGTCGATGGGCGTGTAGATGCTCCAAACGGCAGGACTCTCATGCAACCGCTTCAGTCCCATCGCGTCCTGATATTCAGCCCATACGCCCTTCTTTGACATCCACAGCCGCTCGTTCATCGCCTTCAGAATGGCCTCGGCCTCATCGCGATAGGGCTTGGGATCTTTACCGATTATCTCAGCGATGCGCGCCGCGAGACGGTTGCCCCGATAGTTATAGGCCGACGAGTGGGTCACCGCCCCACCGCTGTAGTAGAGGGCATCGCTCGCCCAGATGCAGCAGTAGGCATCGTAGAGGTGGTCGCCGTCAGGGTCGTAGTTGCGTTTCTCCCACGCTAAGTGACGCTCTATCACGGGCCACATCTTGCGCATATAGGCCGTGTCGGCATCATACTGGAAGTGCCACAGCAGCTCGTCCATATAGTTCAGGTTCATATCGTAGTGGTGCATCTGGTTGTTGCGCTCCGGATTGCGGCAGATGTAGCCGTTCGAGTACATCTGCGTGCCCCACTTCTTCTCTGCCCGTGCGAGGTTCATCTGTGGGTCTTGCGAGGGATGCGGAATGGTGGGTTCCACGTCGGTCACCTGACTCTTCGCGTAGGCGTCGAAATGCTTCACGGCACGATCGCCCCACCCCAGCGCGTCGCCAGCATAAGCAGCGCGCCAACCTGCCAGCGGCATGCGCCAGCCGATACAGCCGTGCAGCCACGTCTGTCCATCCCAGTCGCCGTCAGCTGCCAGCATCAGCGCGGGTGCCAAAGCGTTGACGTAAGGATCAGGCGTAGAGAACTGCACGCGACTGCACAGCTGGCCGTTGTGCATCACGGCCTTTACGAAGCGCATGCGCGCCTCATCGTCGCTGATCGTTACGATCTGATTGATTGAGTCAATCACGAAGTAGGTCTCGCGGCCTCCTTCCCACGCTTTCACCTTCAGGTTCGTCTCCTTGGGCGACGGTTCAAACACGCCAGGTTTGTCGGCACCGATGTCTCCGTTGCGCTGCAACTTCGGATTAGCGATGTCACAGACGCGCGCCTCGAAACGAGCCTGAGCAGCAAAGTCCGCATCGTCAAAAAGCCACACGGCACCCTCCCTATCATTACAGGCAACCACACTCAGACGCAGCTTAGACTCGCTGCCCCAGCGCTGGTCACGCATCAGATAGATGCGCATGCCGTTCACATACGACGCCTTGCAATACTCCACCGAGTCGAGCTGTACGCCATTGACGCGGAAGCGAATGTTACGGTGGTGGTTTTTCTTCACCACAGCAAAGATCGGGCGGTCGCTCGTCTCAACGCGGTAGTCAGTAGGCCCGCCGTAGAGGGCCCGCGTGAAACGGTTCTTTCCCTTCTTGCCCTGCAAGAACTCGTCAAGCGTCGATTCGCATTCAAACGCGCCGTCGTTAGGCCAGTATTGCTGCAGCCGCTCCGTGCCTCGCGTCTCCTCGTTATACGACTGCAACGCTCCTACTATCGTGGTCTGTCCGAAGATGGGTAGCGCAGCCACCACCCATCCTGCCAGCAAGCATAATCTCTTCATCATTTCTTTATTTATTCAAATAAGGATGTGCCATTTCGGACACATCCTCAACGAAAACTATTCAAGTCAAAAGCCCTCTATCAGAAACTATAGCCCAAGGTGAGCATAATCTGATGACGCTTGAAGTCGATCTTGGTAGCGGGTGCAAGGTTCTCGAATCTGATACTGCCGTCGCCATTTTGGTAGTACTCACCATCGGGGAAGGGGAAGAAGTCACCCTGAGTGATCGAATACTGATAGGCCAGATCAAGCGACACCTTATCAATCTTGGTACCAACGCCTGCAGAGATGCGGTGGGTGGCACGCCAGTTGGTGTAATCGGTAGTGGAAGCATAGAAGACACCCGGCGAATTGACCTTCTGATTACGATAAGCCACATCGTTGTTCTCATATTTCGGACTGACGAAATTGTAGCCCAGACGCAAGGCCAACTTGGGGTCGGGGCGCAGCTCTGCACCAACCTTCAACGTGTGGATGCCCTTCAGGCAGGCCCCAATTTCCTCGTTCATTTCAGCATCGCTGCGGCTGTCGTCGCCATTGTAGCCCGAAGAGGTGATGTAACGCATGTCAGCTGAGCTGTAGTCGGTGAACTCATAGCCGGCACCCAAGGCCAGGATGTTGTCGATGGTGTGGCCGAGGCTCACGCCAAACTTCCAAGGGGTGTAGTACTTGAACTTATAGTCTTCTCGGCTAGACTCCTCAATATCTACAGAGGCGTATGTGACATTGCTGTTTTTCAACGAATACCATGTGGGGGTATGAATAGAGACGCCTACACGGAAAGGCGACTCCTCAATGGGACGGATAATGAGACCTGCCTTGATGTCGAAGCCCTGTCCCGTGATGGAACGCTCATCCTTCAGATTAATTTCAGAGACAGGTACCCCGTTCAATTTCTGGCCTGCCTCCAATGTCTCTGTGTAGTGTGTGAAGGACTCATAGTGTACATCATGGACGCCCACGGTGACACCCCAGTAGATGCGGTCGCGAGAGTTACCACTCAGACTGAAATCATACTCGCCGATGTAGCCCGTGCGTCCCTGGCGGAAGTTGAACGACTCTGCCGTAAGCGGATAATAGATGCCATTGAACGTCAGGAGATCAGTATATAAGGCATCAACCTGAGAATAGGAATCATCATTACTATTGTCTAACAGGCCCCGCATACCTTTCACCAACGTCTGAAGGTTCTGGCCTGAGCCCTTAAGGTTTGTCAGATTACCAGAGCCGTCCTCATCGCGCTGACTGGGCGCAAAGCGATTGCTGGCAGCAATGATTTGATTGAAGTTATTGCTCTTATGATAGTTGAAACCAAAGTTGACAAACGACTGGGCATCGAGCTGATTAACCCAGACGAAGCCTATCTGGTCGAACGACAGGTTGGTCTTGCCAACGCCAGAGAATTTCTTTGCGTCTTCCTGCGTCAGTACGCTGAGCGTGAAATTGCCCATGCTGTGACGGAACAAACCGAGACCTGCAGGGTTAGTGCCGATGGTGGAAATGTCAGCACCCAGGGCATCCATTGCTCCACCCATGCCCACATAACGGGCCGTGCCGTTCAGATTCTCAGAGGCCAGCGCAGCTGCGTCATAAGCATCTTGTGCCCAAACGCCCGTTGCTGCCATCATTGAGGCTGCTATGATTGCTATTTTCTTCATATCGATTTGTGGATTAAAATGATTCCTTATTGTTTCTCATTCGCATTCGGCTTTATCGACGGCCACCAGAACGGCCTCCGCCACCACCGCGAGTGCCACCGCCACCACCGCCGCCTACGCTGAAGCCGCCACCGCCGCCTACGCTGAAGCCGCCACCGCCGCCAGAGCTACCGACGCTACTGCCACGCGATGAGCTACCGATGCCGCCGCCACCACTATTGCCAACAGACCAGCTGCTAGAAGAGGAAGAACTGCCGACGGGTTGTACGGTACGGGCATTGCCCACTCTACCCCATGAACTATTGCGTGTAGAACTAGCCGCAGAAGAGCGACCTACAGAACCTGTGCGACTGCCTGCCGTACTGCGGGCATTGCCAACGCCACTCCACGACCTGCCAGAGGAAGAAGAAGAGCGACCGACCCAAGCATGATTGCGGGTACCAGTTGATGACTTACCGCCACGATGGGCGACATAGCCGCCACCGCCGTAGTACGGGCGATGATAGTAGTAAGAGCCATAGTAGCCTCCCCAACCATAATAATAGGAATAGTAGGGACGATAGTACCAAGGATCATACCAGCCGTAATACCATGAAGAATAGTACCAGGGATCGTTCCAGTACCAATAGCTGTCATACCAAGGATAGTAGCTGGAGTAATACCAGGGCGAATGCCAGCTGGAGGTTCGCCATTCGTCAGAGCGACCGCGCTCGTAGCCCTCCCAGTAGGCTTCTGAAGGTGAATAGCCCTCCCAACGAGCCATCTTCTTGGTCAACTGGAAATCGGCAGTAGAGTCTGGATAGACGCCCTGCTCACCCGAGAAATTGATGATGTCGTTGAGAGAATCGGCTCCCAACGGCTCATAGAAACTCTGACGGTTGTACTCATCGATGTCGCGTGACGACCCGGAATAATAGGTATCGGCAGGCATAGACCAGCGTGCGCGCTCCTTGGCCACGTTCTTCTTCGTAGGCACGAAGTACATGTCATCATCCTGCGCCTGCATGGAGAGCGGCAAGGCACAAATGGCTGCAAAAAGTATCAAGTTTCTCATATTTCACACAGTTTTTATTGTTTCACATTGCAAAAATACTACTTATTTCTATGCAAAAGTACGGAAAAACCCTAAAACGTGGTAGGTTTTTCCCTATTTTTTATAATTTTGCACCACGATTTAACATAAACAGCATGAAATATTACGAGGTAGATTTTCACATAGCAGCACCCAAAGCGCTCCTGCAGGACGCTCGTGACATTGTGGCAGCATTGGCCGGAGAGGCTGGGTTTGAAACGTTTGAAGAGACGGCCGAAGGGCTGAAAGGCTACGTGCAGCAGCCACTTTTCGACCAAGAACAACTAGAGGGTTCTCTGCAATCATGCTGTCTGCCTGATGTTAACGTCAGCTTCACCGTAAGCGAGGCCGAAGACAAGGACTGGAATGAACAATGGGAGCAGGAGGGATTCGAACCAATTGTTATTAGAGGTGAGAGAGAAGAGGTAAAAGAGAAGCGAATTGTTGTGATCCACGATGGGCGCCACCTGCCAGCAGAACTATCCTCTCACCCCTTATCTCTCACCCCTCACCTCTCTATAGAGATCGATGCCCATCTCGCCTTTGGAACAGGTAACCATGAGACCACACGCATGATGGTTGCTACCCTGCTCTCGCTCGACTTGACAGGCAAAAGGGTGCTGGACTGCGGCTGTGGCACCGGCATCCTAGGCATCACCGCCCTGAAACTGGGTGCGAGCGAGACCGTGGGCTACGACATCGACGAATGGAGCGCTGACAACGCCCGACATAATGCCGTAATCAATCAGGTGGACGGTCGTTTCACCTCGCTTCTGGGCGATGCTTCTATAATAAAAGAGGTAGAAGGGACATTCGACGTGGTACTGGCCAATATCAACCGTAACATCCTGCTGGCTGACATGCCTGCCTTCCGTAGCAAGATGAATGATGGGGCGCTGCTCGCCTTGAGCGGCTTCTATACCTCGGACATTCCGCTGCTGGAAGAGAAAGCAAAGGAACTTGGACTGACACTCGTCAGTCAGGAAACGGAAGGTGATTGGGCCTGTATCAGACTAAAGGCAACAGAAGCGACAAACTGACACGGACTTTATCAGATCTGTAGTTCAAGTCAGGGCAACAAATCGAAAATGCCAGTAGGAATGGTGCGCTTAAGCACTTCAAGCTCAAAGTCCTTACCTGCCACGATGCCATAGCTACGCAGCACGCTCTCCACAGTCTTACGAGCCAGTTCCGGGTGGTTGTTTTCCTCAGAGAGATGGCAGAGCCACACGTGACGCAACTGCTCATTCATGTGTTGAGCAATGGCATGACCGCAGTCGGTATTGCTCAGATGGCCCGTCCGACTGAGGATGCGGGTCTTCAGATGTTCTGGATAGTGTCCCTGCATCAGCATCTCCACATCGTGGTTGGCTTCCAAAACAAGATACTTGGCGCGACCGATGAAACTGGCCATCTCGTCGGTGACGCAGCCGGCGTCGGTAATGATGCAGAAGGTGGTATCGTCAGCCTCGATGAAATAGCCCACATTGTCACTACTGTCGTGAGGAACGGAGAAGGGCGTGACGCTGAAGTCGCCTATCTGCACGGTTTCACCCGACGCCAACTGGTGGCGCAGCTCAGCGTTCACCTTGCGCTGCACGCAATAGTTACGGTCGATACCCTTGTGAACGATTTCAGTAGCATAGACAGGTAGCTTATACTCATAGCTCAGGCTGCCCACCGACTTGATGTGATCAGCATGATCATGGGTGATGAGCAGATGGTGTACCTTGGAAAGGCTCAGACCGTAGTCCTTGAACTCTTTCTTCAAGGTTCTGATACCCACGCCTATGTCAATGAGCAAGCCGTCGCTATCAGTATAGAGAAAGTAGCAATTGCCACTACTTCCACTTCCATAAGAGATGAATCTGAGCATGTCTATGCTATATAGAAAAAGAGATTGGGATTTATTTCCCAACCTCTCTAAATTGTTTATTTCAAGATGTTGTACAACAGAGATGTTAACGAAATCAGGATGCTGGTAGCTGAGAACCACAGGGTGGTCATACTACCCACGCTGGAGTTCTGTGCCTTCACCTTGTTAGGTGTTACATAGACCACATCGTTCTGCTGTAGATAATAATTGGGCGAATTGATGATATTGGCATCGTTGAGGTCAATCTCACTAATCGACTTACGACCCTGAGCGTCCTCACGAATGAGCTTCACATTGTTACGAACACCATAGATGGTCAGGTCGCCAGCCTGTGCAAGAGCCTCAAGGATGGTAATCTTCTCACGGCTCACTGTGAACGTACCAGGACGAGCCACCTCACCCATCACGGTAATCTGATAGCCAGGCATACGCACGGTGACAATGGGGTTCTCAGCCTCTGACATGTAGGGCTTGATTTTATCCTGAATCATGGTCTCAGCTTCCGACTTCGTCAGGCCACCCACATGTAACTGACCGATGATGGGGAAGTTGATGTTGCCCTGATTGTCCACCAGGTACATCTGCAACATTGCCTGCGAATAGCTACTACGCGTATTTGCTGTATAAGGTGTGGGCACAGTCAGGTTGAAAGGCAGGGCTGCATTCTGGTCGATGGTACTGACGGTGATGGTCAACTGATCCTTCGGCATGATGCGGGCATCATATAGGAACTGCGAGTTTGACAGGTCAACATCCTTGCTATTCTTAAAATATGGCACGTCCTTGTGACTGGCACAACTACCCATCGCCAACGCTATTGCAACGGCGAAAAGAGGTGCTAAAATTTTCTTTGAAATCTTCATACAGTTCATTTTTTCTTTTTCAGCCTGCAAATTTACAGTATTTTTTTCAAATACACAAGAAATAAGCAGAAAAATATCTAACAAAAGAATCGCCCTGTATGAAAACAGGACGATTCTATAGTCATAATACCGTATTGGGACATGCTGTCCCGTCCATTTTTTCTTAGTAGAACTTGAAATAGCGGCGGGCATTATTGTAGGAGATATCCTCCACCATGCGAGCCAGCGTCTCACGATCGTCAGGCAGCAAACCCTTCTCTACGTCGTTGCCCAGCAGGTTGCAGAGGATGCGACGGAAGTACTCATGACGTGGATAGCTCAGGAACGAGCGGCTGTCGGTGAGCATGCCCACAAAGCGGCTGAGCAGTCCCAGCACCGAGAGGGCGTTCATCTGCTTGATCATGCCGTCCATCTGGTCGTTGAACCACCAACCTGA
>JAEEGL010345627.1_pt1 | contig 17568 bp, 18 predicted proteins | sample 9134231 | NCBI WGS metagenome assembly JAEEGL01 (sample SAMN16246548, study PRJNA631951) | gut metagenome | biome: gut microbiome; feature: rumen; material: fiber-attached | host: Bos | place: Iran: Karaj | collected 2018-10 | reverse complement strand
GAGCACTTGACTGTTAATCAAGGGGTCCTAGGTTCAAGTCCTAGTTGGGGCGCCATTTTTTATGGCCAGTTGGTGAAGTGGCTTAACACACCGCCCTTTCACGGCGGCATTCATGGATTCGAATTCCATACTGGTCACCATTTGAAATTACCTTGAATTATCGAGGTTTTTTTATTTATAAAATAGTTTCCTTTTATAAATTTTATGATATAATAATAATATATGCGAGGTGTGTTATGAAAAAAGTAGTAACATTAATCATTTTATTAATAGGAGTTATTTCATTATCAAAAATAAATGTAAATGCAGAAGTTTTTAAAACTACACAAAAATTTGATAATGTAACTATTGATTATTTAGATGATCAAAGTAGTTCAGTAGATTGTAGTGGGCTATTTACAGAAGATGGATTAAATCTAATTAAAGAAATACTTAATTATATTAGAATAATTGCTCCAATTTTGTTAATCCTTTTAGTAGCACTAGATTTAGGAACTGCTGTAATGGCTCAGGATAACGATGCTTTAGCGAAAGCTACCAAAAAGATTGTTCCAAGGTTAATAGGAGTAGCGCTTTTATTCTTTGTACCTACAATAGTAAGAGCAATTTTAAGTATTAAAGGAATTTCAGATTCAATAACTATACCTGATGATCCTTTGTGTCATGCAATGATAACTGAAAAAGTTGATAACAATTATAATATAGTTTATTAAAGGAGATAAATATGATATATCTTGATTATTCTGCAACAACAAAACCAAGTGAAGAAGTATTATCTTCTTTTTATAAGGCTTCAATTAACTATTTTGCTAATTCTAATTCATTACATAAATTAGGAACAGAATCAAATGAACTTATCAAAGTATCAACTAATCAAATAGCTAATTTATTAAATGTTAAGCCAAGTGAAATAATATACACTAGTGGATCAAGTGAATCAAATAATACTGCTATAAAAGGTATAGCATATAAATATCAAAATAGAGGAAAACATATAATCACAACAAAATTTGAACATTCTTCTATTTATGGACCACTTGAATTTCTTGAAAAATATGAAGGATTTAAAATAGATTATGTTGAAACTGATGAATTTGGATTAGTTAAACTTGATTCTTTAGAAAAATTAATAAAAGATGATACAATTCTAGTTTCAATTAATAGTGTTAATAGTGAAATAGGAATTAGACAACCAATTGAAGAGATAGGAAAGTTATTAAAAAAATATCCAAAATGCTATTTTCATGTTGATTTAACTCAAAGTATAGGAAAAGAAATAGTAAATATGGAAAACATTGATTTAGCTTCCTTTTCTGCTCATAAGTTTTATGGTTTAAAAGGAATAGGATGTTTAATAAAAAAAGAAAATATTTTAATTGAACCACTTATAAATGGTGGTAAAAGTACTACTATATTTAGAAGTGGAACTCCTCAATTACCTTTAATTGTTTCTTTAGCAAAAGCTCTTAGATTATCTCTTGAAAACATAAATGAAAAAAGAAAAAAAGTAGAAGAACTAAATAATTATCTAAAAGAACAGTTAAAAAGTATTGATAGAGTAATTATTAATAGTAATCAGTATTGTATTCCTCATATTTTAAATATAAGTATATTAGGAGCAAAACCAGAAACAATTCAACATGCATTAGAAGAATACAATATTTATATTTCTACACAAACAGCTTGTTCAGAAGATAATTCTAAATCATTATCAGTACTTGCATTAACTAATGATTTAGAAAGAGCAAAATCAAGTATAAGAATAAGTATTTCTCATCTAACAACCAAAGAAGAATTAGATGAGTTTATCTCATCACTTAAAAAGATAATTTCAAATCTTTTATCATAAAGTACTTAAATAGTACTTTTTTTGTGTTCTTATAGGAAAATAATTATTAGAGAAGTAATAATATAATAGGTGATAGAATGTTAATCAAAGATATAGCTAAAGAAGAAAGACCTAGAGAAAGATTAATAAAATATGGAGTTAGTAGTTTATCTAATGAAGAATTATTATCTATTATATTAAGATGTGGAACAAAGAATAAATCTGTTAAGGAATTATCAGAAGATATTTTAAACATGTTTAAAAGCATTAATGATTTAAAAAATGCTACAATTAATAAACTAATTAAAATAAATGGAATGGGTCTTTCTAAAGCAATGGTAATTGTAGCAATGATAGAGTTAAGTAAAAGAATATATTTATCTAGTGATGATAGTAAGATTTCATTAAATAATCCAAAAAGTATTTTTGAATTCACGAGATATTTATTTAACAATAAAACACAAGAATTATTTTATTGTTTATATTTTAATAATAAACAGCAATTAGTAGGAAAAGAGTTATTATTCGTTGGAACAGTTAATAAAAGCCTTACTCATCCAAGAGAAGTATTTAAATATGCTTATTATTATTCTGCTACAAGTATAATATGCTTACATAATCATCCATCTGGAGATATTAATCCTTCAAGAGAAGATATAGATTTTACAAATGCTTTAGTTAGTATTGGTCTAATTCAAAAAATACCTATTATTGATCATATTATTGTATCAAATAATTCTTATTACAGTTTTCATGATAATGGAAAAATTGTGAATAAGTGATTGAAATAAAAAATAATTGTAAAGAAGTAAGAAAAATGATATATTACCATTAGGTGATTAATAAATGAGTAAGAATTTTTGTAAATTTTGTGGTGAAGAAATAAATAAAAATGATAAGTTCTGCAATGGATGTGGAGCAAAAATAGAAAATGATGAAGAAATAGTAGATGCAGTTATTGAAAAAGATAAAACTTCTAGAAAAGATACTGATTATTTAAAACTATTAATTGTATTACTTCTCATAATAATAGTTATTATAGGTGGATTAATAATATTATTTAAATAATTAAAGGGTTCTTAAGCATATAATTCTTTCATTAGAATTATATGTTTTTTAATGCTATAATTGTCCTATTTCTATGGACTTTTTTACTATTTCAAAGTATAATAAGATATAGTAGAGGTTTACAGTAATGGAAGAATTAAAAGAAGTACAAGATGAATCAATTGAAACACTATTAACTGAAGATTATGATGATAAAAAAGCAAAAAAGAAAAAGATAAAACAACAAAAAAAGGCAAAGAAACAAGAAAAAAAACAAGAGAAAAAAGCTCTTAAAAATAGAGTTCTTAGTGAAGAAGAAAAAAAAGAAAAGAAAAAAAAGAGAAATAAACTTATCATCAGTTATTCAATAGTGTTATTATTATTAATTATTCTTATAATTTTTATATTTGTATTTATTCCAAAAATAAAATTAAATGGTAAAAAAATAATAAAAGTAGAATATGGAGACCATTATAAAGAACCTGGATGTACAGCTTCATATCAAGGAAAAGATATATCTGATAAGATATGGTATGAAGGAGAAGTTGATGAAACAACTGTAGGTACATATAAAGTAATTTGTAAAATAAGAAAAAATAAATTTATTGTATCAAGAGAAAGAATAGTAGAAATTGTTGATACAAAGAAACCAGAAATAGAATTAGTAGGAGAAAAGGAAAAAGTAATATGTCCTAAAAAAGAATATGAAGAAGAAGGATTCTCTGCTAAAGACAATTATGATGGTGATTTAACTAAAAATGTAAAAAGAGAAGTAAATGATAATGAAGTTACTTATACTGTATCTGATAGCAGTGGAAATATAGAAACTGTTAAAAGAACTATTACTAAGGAAGATAAAACAAGTCCTGAAATTATATTAAATGGAAATGAAACAATATATATTACAGTTGGTAATAAATATAATGAACAAGGAGCAACTGCAAAAGATAATTGTGATGATGACTTAACAGGAAGTATTAAAACTGAAGGAACAGTAGATACTAATACTGTAGGAACTTATACAATATCTTATTCTGTACAAGATTTATCTAATAATTCTACTACAAAAGAAAGAAAAGTAATTGTTCAAAAAGCAGCTCAAAAACTTAGTTCAAGTTTGGGATGTGGAGCAGCAGGAACAATATATTTAACATTTGATGATGGACCAAATGATAGTTATACACCAACAATTTTAAATGTTTTAAAGAAATATGGAGTTAAAGCAACATTCTTTGTTACAAGAGCTGGTTCAGATAGCTTAATAGCAAGAGAATACAATGAAGGTCATGCAGTAGCAGTTCATACATGGACTCATGATTATGGACAAATATATGCATCTAGTGAGGCTTTTTGGAATGACTTTAATAAAGTTCAAGATAGAATAAAAAGAATTACTGGAACAGAGACTAAAATAATGAGATTTCCTGGAGGAGCTTCTAATACAGTATCAAAAGTATCAATGTCACAATTAGCAAATGAAGCTTTATCAAAAGGATATAATTACATAGATTGGAACATTTCATCAGGAGATGCAGGAGGAACTACTGATCCAAATCAAGAATGTAGAAATGTTACTGGTTCTCTTTCAAAATCTAGAGGAAATGTTGTATTAATGCATGATATTAAAAAACATACTATGAATGCAATAGATTGTATAGTTAAATATGGAGTAGATAATGGTTACTCTTTTGCAAAATTAGATTCAAGTGTAGTGTGTAGACATGCTACAAAAAGATAAGGAGTGAAATAATGAAAAGAATAAAAATTGTTTTATTATTAGTGTCGATTTTTCTATTTTTACCAATTTCTGCATTTGCAGAGGAAAATAGTGTAGTTATAAACGCACCTAAAATGGTAAGTAAAGGTAATGAGTTTTCTGTTGATATAGTATTATCTTCAGATGTAGCAGTTGATGGATTTAAATCTACTTTTACTTATGAATCAAGTGCTTTAGAATTACTAAATTACGAATTAAAGGATAATTGGAAGCAAACAGGGAACTTTTCTAAAGAAAGTCCAGTATCTTTTGATTTTTCACATGAGAATGGAATAATAGGAAAATCTACAGTTATTTCTATTAAGTTTAAGGTGAAAGAAGATGTTGCTAAAACAAGTACTTCATTAACAATTGAAGGAACATCTAAATCAAAAGAAGATGAAACAGTTAATACTCTTGAAAAAAACACAGTAAACATTGATATTAAATCAAGAGATAATAGTTTAAAATCTCTAAAGTTAAATGGAATAGATATAAATAATTTCTCTCCAAATACATATAGTTATAAAGAGTTAGTTGAATCATCAGTTACAACAGCTAATTTTGAAGCTGAATTAAATGATAAAACAGCTACATTTAAAGAAGGATTTTCACCAAAGACTGGAGCATCTCTTGATTATGGAGATAATTCTTTTGAAATAGTTGTAGTATCCGCATCTGGTGAAGAGAAAAAATATTCTATAACTGTTGTAAGACAAGATAATAGAGGAACAAATAATAATCTAAAAGAATTAATTGTAAATTCAAATCCAAAATTATTTACTTTTAAAAGTAGTACATTAAATTATACAATTACTACACATAAACTAGATAAAATTGATGTTACTGCAACACCAGAAGATCCAAAAGCAAAAGTAAAAATAGTTAAAGAACCAGAAAAAATGATAATTGGTACAAATACTATTAAGATAACTGTATTAAGCGAAAAAAATGAAGAAAAGGTATATACTATTCAAGTAAATAATACTGATAAAGATATAGATACAAAATTAAAATCGCTAGAAGTATTTGGAATTGATAGTGATATTGATTTTAAACCAGAAGCATATGATTATGAAGTGTTATATAAATCAAAATATAAAGATACTTTGGTTATTAAACCAGTAGTAAATAATCCTGATGAAGCAGAAGCAATTATTGATAAAACAGATTATTCTAAACTAAAACCCGGAGATAAAATTACTATTACAGTTAGTGCAAAAGATGGAACAGAAGGAGCAGAAAGCTTCTATACTATAACATTTAAAAAAGATACAAGATTAAATTTCTTCTTGCTTTTAGGAATTATTATATTTATAGTATTACTTGTAATTTTCATTTATTTGTTTATTAAAAATAAAAAACAAAAGAAAGAAATTGCAGTTAAAGAAGAAGAATTACAAAAGACAAAGAGATTAGAAAAGATTATTAAAGAGTAGACTTGATTGGGGGACTTTTTATGAATAATTATATTCCCAAAATCTATAAAAAAAGTATATTGGATATAGATTATAAAGAATTAAAAAGAAAAAACATAAAATGTTTGATGTTTGATTTGGATAATACTTTATTAGAAATTCATGAAAGTATTCCCAAAGAAGATATATGTAATTTAATAAAAAAAATAAAAAAAGATTTTAAAATTATTATTATTTCAAATAATACTAGTAAAAAAAGATTATCTAAAGCAGCAAATGAATTAGGAGTAGATTATATTAAATTTGCTTTAAAGCCATCTTCAAAAGCTTTTAGAAAAGTTCAAAAGGATTTTGGATTTAAAAAAAGTGAGATGTGTATTATTGGAGATCAATTAATTACTGATATTAAGGGAGGAAACAAGTATGATGTATTAACAATACTTGTTGATCCTTTATCAGAAGAAGAATTAAAAGTAACTGGTATTAATAGATTCTTTGAAGGAAGAATACTTAAAAAATTATCTAAAAATAAAAGACTTAAAAGAGGAGAATACTATGGATAATGATAAATATTGCATTGGATGTGGTATAAAACTTCAAGATTCTAATATGCTTTTTGAAGGATACACTCCTGATTTATCAAATGATATATGTTCAAGATGTTTTAAACTTAAAAATTATGGTGAATATCAAATAACTACAAAGTCTAATGATGAATATATTGATATATTAAAAACAGTAAACGAAACAAAAGATTTAGTACTATATGTAGTAGATTTATTAAATGTAGAAAAAGATATAAAAATGATTAGAGAATTCATCAAAAATAGACTTATTTTAGTACTTACTAAAAGAGATATTTTGCCACTTAGTGTTAATGATGAAAAATTAATTAATTATTTTAAAAATTTGGGACTTGATTATCAAGATATAATAATCATAAGTGCAAATAAGAATTACAATATTGATGAACTACTATTAATGATTAAAAAACATAAATCAAGTAAGAATGTTTATGTAGTAGGGCATACTAATGTAGGAAAAAGTACATTAATTAATAAATTAATTCAAAATTATGGTGATGAAAAGTATGAACTAACTATTTCACCACTTCCATCAACTACACTTAATAAAATAAATATTAAATTAACTGATGATATTACTTTGATTGATACTCCAGGACTTGTTGATAGAGGAAGTATTGTTAATTATGTTTCTTTTGATGAAATAAAGAAAATTAATCCTAAAAAAGAAATAAAACCAGATACATATCAATTAAGAGAAGGACAATGTGTAATAATTCCTAATATTTTTAGACTAGATTATGTCGAAGGTAATAAGAATAGTTTTACTTTCTTTATGTCAAATGACTTAGAATTTGAAAGAAGAGATTCAAATAGAGCTGACGATTTAAAAGATATGTCTAAACAAACCATTGAAGTTGGATATCATCAAGATATAGTAATAAATGGGTTAGGATTCATTAAAGTTGTAGAAAAAGCAACAGTAGACATATATGTTGAAAACAATGTAGAAGTATTTATAAGAGACTCATTAATATAATAAAATACCTGATAAAATATCTGGTATTTTTTTTGTTGTAAAATAGTGTAAAAATAGCTTAATAATTTGATTATATATTTAAAAATTGTTATAATTATTTATAGGTGTTTAAAATGAAAATTAATATTAAAAATATAGATGTTAATTACATACAATATGGTAGTGGTAAGAAGAATGTTGTTCTTCTTCATGGTTGGGGTCAAAATATTCAAATGATGGATCCAATTGGTAAAAGATTAGAAAACCTTGCTACTGTTACAATAATTGATTTACCTGGGCATGGTGAGTCTAGTGAACCAACAGAAGCACTTACTATATATGACTATTGTGATATAGTAAAAGAGTTACTTGATAAATTAAAAATAAAAAAACCTATATTAATTGGACATTCATTTGGCGGAAGAATATCAATTTGTTTTGCAGCTAAATATGGAGCTGAAAAATTAATACTTCTTGGTGCACCTTGTATTAGAAAAAATACAAAAGTAAGTACTAAAACAAAGGTATTAAAAGGACTTAAAAAAGTTCCAGGACTTAATAAACTTGAAGGATTTGCTAAAAAACATATAGGTTCACGTGATTATAGAAATGCATCTCCAGTAATGAGAGAAATTCTTGTTAACACTGTTAATGAAGATTTATCTGAAAACGCTAAAAAGATAGATTGTCCAACTTTGTTAATTTGGGGAGATCGTGATACTGAAGCACCTTTAGAAGAAGCTCAAGAATTAGAAAAAATAATGAAAGATGCTGGTTTAATAGTTTACGAGGGTGGAACACACTATGCATATTTAGAATTTATTAATCCAGTATGTAATGTTATAAAAACATTTATTTAGGAGTGATTTTAATGAATTATTTAGTAGGACTACTATTATTCATACAATACATTTATATAGTTTATTCTACAAAAAAATCTGTACATATGTTACAGCAAAACTTATATAACGAAAATAATAGATATGTAAAATGGGTATATAAAAATAAAAATAGTATATTTATAAACTTAAATTTATATGGAATTTTATTTTCATTATTACTATTTTATTCAGTAAAAGATGAAGTAGATATGTTTTTCTTATCTGTTTTAATACTTGTATATTTAGTTAGTTTATATGTTGATAGAGGGAAAAGAAGACTTGAACAAAATAAAAAACCTTTAGTAGTAACTAGTAGAGTTAAAAGATTATTATTTACTATTTCTATATTAAATTTAATTCCACTAATAGTATTTTTATTAAATAGAAATCTTAAAAATGAAATAATTCTATCAATAGCTATTTTGGCATGTTTAAATTATGTAGTAGTTTATATAGCTAATTGTATTAATCATCCAGTAGAAAGAATTATTTATCATAAGTTTAAAAGACAAGCTCAAAAGAAACTTAAAGATAATACTAATTTAAAGATTGTTGGTATTACAGGAAGTTATGGTAAAACAAGTAGTAAGAATGTTTTAAATGATATATTAAATATTAAATATAACTGTTTAGCAACACCAAAGAGTTTAAATACTTTTAATGGTCTTATGATAACTGTAAATAATCAGTTATCTAAATTTGATGATGTTTTTATTGCTGAAATGGGAGCATATGTTAAAGGAGAAATTAATAGATTATGTAAATTAGTTAATCCTAAATATGGAATAATTACAACAATTGGTACAGCACATTTAGAAACATTTGGAAGTGAACAAAACATAATTGATGGAAAAATGGAATTAATTGAGTATTTACCTAGTGATGGTATAGGAATACTTAATAAAGATGATGTAAAACAAAAAAATTATAAAATTAAAAATCCTAATCCAGCTAAAATAGTATGGATTGGAATTGATTCAAAGAATGTAGATGTTAAAGCAGAAAATATTAAATGTTCAAGTAAAGGAACAGAATTTGAAATAATATTTAAAGGTGATAACAAGAAATATAAATTTGAAACAAAATTACTTGGAAAACATAATGTATATAATATTTTAGCTGCAGTAGCTTTGGGATATGAATTTGGTCTTACAATAAAAGAATTACAACAAGGAGTTAAATCTGTTAAACCAGTAGAACACAGATTAGAAATAAAAAGATTAGGTAACTTTTATCAGATTGATGATGCATATAATTCAAATCCAGTAGGAGCCAAAAGTGCTTTAGATGTTCTTTCTATGATGGATGGAAAGAAAATAGTAGTAACACCTGGAATGATTGAATTAGGTGATAAAGAAGATGAATTAAATAAAGAATTTGGAAAACAAATAGCAGAAGTTGCAGATATAGTCATTTTAGTTGGAGAGAAGAAGACTATTCCAATTAAAGAAGGACTACTTGAGAAAAAATTTAAAGAAAATAATATTTATGTATTAAATGATGTAAGAGATGCTTATACATTAATAAATAAATTAAAGGGAAAAGAAGAAGTATATGCATTATTTGAAAATGATTTACCAGATACATATACAGAGGTTAAATAGGAGGATAAAATGATAAAAGTAGGAGTTATTTTTGGTGGAGAATCAGTTGAACATGAAGTAAGTATTATTTCAGCAGTTCAAGCAATGAATAAATTGGATACAGAAAAATATGAAATTGTTCCAATATATATTACAAAAGATGGAGAATGGTACACTGGTGGTGTTCTTCGCGAAATAGAAACATATAAAGATATGGAACTATTAAAAAGATATACAAAGAATGTAGTATTATATAAGAAAGATAATAGATTTGTACTTCAAAATAAAGGTTTAATTAAAAACTTTGTTAATGAAGTAGATATTATATTACCAGTTGTTCATGGAACAAATGTTGAAGATGGAGTACTACAAGGATATTTAAAAACAATTGGAGTTCCATTTGTTGGAAGTAATGTGTTATCTGCTGCAGTTGCTCAAGATAAAGTAGTACAAAAACAAGTGTTTGAACATAGTAAACTTCCAATAACTAAGTATTATTGGTTCTATGATTCTGATTATAATAATGATAGTGATAAAGTAATTAAAGAAATAGAAAAAGAAGTTAAATATCCAGTTATTGTAAAACCTGCAACTTTAGGTAGTAGTGTAGGTATATCTAGTGCTAAGAATAAAAAAGAATTAACTGAAGCAATAGAAGAAGCAATTCATTATGATTATAAAATTGTTGTTGAAGAAAAAGTTGAGAATTTAACTGAAGTTAATATAAGTGTTCTAGGTAATTATGAAAATCAAAAATTAAGTGAAATAGAAGAAGTATTTACTGATAATAGTTTACTTACTTATGAAGATAAATATATTGGAGGAAGTAAGAAATCTGGTTCTAAAGGAATGGCTAGTGCTTGTAGAAAAATTCCTGCTGGAATAGATGCTAAACTAAGAAAAGAAGTTGAAAGTGTAGCTACTACAGCATTTAAATCAGTTGGATTATCTGGTGTAGTAAGAATTGACTTCTTAATTGATAAAAAGACAAAGAAAATTTATATAAATGAGATAAATTCATGTCCTGGTAGTTTATCATTCTATTTATGGGAGCCAGTTGATAAAAACTTTACTGCACTTCTTGATGAAATGATAAATATAGCAATTAAAGATTATAAAAAAGATCAAAATAAAACAAGAAGTTTTGATTCAAATATCTTAAGTGGATTTAATGGATTAAAAGGATCTAAAGGGAAATTAGGAAAACTTAAATAAAAATATTTAGTGGGGAGTGGTTTTATGGATTTCTTGGATTATAAAGATAACGAAGAATTATTCGCCTATTTTGACATCCAAAACTTGTCTATAGACCACTCTTTAACATCTAAAGAAATAGAAGAGTATAAAGATCTTATTTTCTCTCCTAATGGATTAAAACAAATATATTTTAAAGATAAATGTGATTTAAAAACTATTTTATTAATTAAGAACTTATTAACAATAAGTGATTATGTAGATAATTTTAAAGTAGAAAAATATGTTCTTCTTGATTTAAATAATGAAGATTATAATACTTTATTAAATGAATCATTTGAATATCCAACAACATGGAAACTTCCTTGTGAATTTGAAAATGATAATATTGTATTATTAGATATTCCAAAAATTAGATTTATTGATTCCTTTATAAAAAAGTTTGATGATGATTTATCTGAAATAGAAAAAGTGATGAATTTATATGATACCATTAAACTATTTGATTATGATGATAATTCTGATGAAAGATATCATAATATAATAAAGGATAAAAAAGCAAATTCTAAAGGTATGAATAAATTATTTTCTTATGTATTAAGTAAAATGGGATATAAATCATTTGTAGGTAAAATAAAAAGTGATAATGAAGAATCTTTTGTTACTTTAGTAGAAATACACGATAAAAAATATAAGATTAATGGAATTTATTTATTTGATCCTTCGATGGATTCTTTATCAAAGGATAAATATTTAAAAGAAGATGTTAGAAAAATTAATTATAATTTCTTTGGATTAAATATAATGACAATGAATAGATTAAAATATAAAGATAATTTGTCTGGTATCTTAGCATATTTATCTTTAGATGACATTGATTATGCAGAAGAAAAGATGGATATATGCCAAGATAGAAATATAATTAGAGAAAAGCAAAAAATAACGGATATATTTAATCTATCATTTAATGATTTATATAATTTATTAAAAGATACTAAACAAATAAGTATTGAAAAAATTGTTAAAATAAATGATGCTTTATATCCAAACAAACAAGAAAAATATAATGAATATTTAATTAGTAATTATAATTCAAGGAAAGACGAATTATTTGAAAAAAATACAGAAGAAGAATTAGAAAACTTAATAGAAGTAATAAAAAAATAAGAAATTCGTAGGAATTTCTTTCTTTATGTATAATAATATATAGTGTTGACAAAATATTTAATAATTAGTATAAATATAATGAAATGGATGTGAGAGAATGTCTAAGAATTTAGTAATAGTTGAGTCACCAAGTAAAAGTAAGACAATTGAGAAATATCTAGGAAGTGACTATAAAGTAGTATCATCAAAAGGTCACATTAGAGATTTATCAACAACAGGAAAATATGGTTTAGGAGTAGATATAGATAATGATTTTAAACCTAATTATATTCCTATACCAGGTAAACAAAAGACTATTAGTGAACTTAAAAAGAATGTAAAAGATAGTAAAATGGTTTATCTTGCTACCGACCCTGACCGTGAAGGAGAAGCTATAAGTTGGCATTTAAAAGAAGCATTAGATATTAAAGATAATGCTTATGAAAGAGTACTTTTTCATGAAATAACTAAAGATAAAGTACTAGAAGCATTTGAAAGCCCTAGAAAAATAGATATTGATTTGGTAAAAAGTCAAGAAACAAGAAGAATTCTAGATAGAATAATTGGATTTAGATTAAGTAAACTAATGAGAAGTAAAACTGGTGGAAAAAGTGCTGGTCGTGTTCAAAGTGTTGCTTTAAAACTAATCGTAGATAGAGAGCGTGAAATAGAAGCGTTTGTTAGTGAAGAATATTGGACTGTTACATCTGTTTTTAATGATTTTGAAGCAGTATTATTTAATTATAAAGATGAAGAAATAAAATTAACTAATGAGAGTGAAACTGATAAAGTAATTAATTCTTTAGGAAAAGATTTTATAGTAAATTCAATTGAACAAAAGGAAAAGAATAAAAAGGCAAGAGCTCCTTTTATTACAAGTACATTACAACAAGATGCATCTAATAAACTTAACTTTCCAGCTAAGAAAACAATGTCAATTGCTCAAAAATTATATGAAGGAATTGATATTGGTAGTGAAACAGTCGGATTAATTACATATATGAGAACTGACTCAATAAGACTTAGTGATCAGTTTATCAAAGAAGGTTATAAATATATTAATGATACATATGGAAAAGAATATGTTGGATATGTTAAAACTACTAAGAAAAAAGATAACGTTCAAGATGCTCATGAAGCAATAAGACCAACAAGTATTTTTAGAATACCAGCTAAGATGAAAGAGTATCTTACAAATGATGAGTATAAATTATATGAATTAATATATTGTAGGGCGCTTGCATCTTTAATGGCAGATGCTAAAGTTAATTCAACTACAATTATACTTAGAAATAATGATTATGATTTTAAAGCAACTGGACAAGTATTAATATTTGATGGATATTTAAAAGTATATAAAGAATTTGAATCTAGTGAAGATAAGATATTACCTGAATTAAATAATAAAGCTGTATTAAATGCTAAAAGTATAGAAAAAGAACAACACTTTACACAACCTCCAGCAAGATATACAGAAGCAAAATTAATTAAAGAAATGGAAGATTTAGGAATAGGAAGACCATCAACATATGCAACAGTAATAGATACTATTAAAGAAAGAGAATATGTTAAACTAGTTGAAAAGAAATTTGTTCCAACAGAAATGGGAATTGAAACAACAGATAAACTTCAAGAATTCTTTAGTGGCATTATTAATGTTGAATATACAGCAAATATGGAAAAAGACTTAGATGATATTGCTGATGAAAAAGAAGACAACATTAAAGTATTACATGAATTTTATGATTCATTTGAACCACTTGTAAAGAAAGCATTTGGAGAAATGGAAAAGAAACCGGCAGAACAAACAGGGGAGAGTTGTCCTGATTGTGGAAGTCCGTTAGTTATTCGTAAGGGTAAATTTGGAGAATTTACTGCATGTTCAAATTATCCAACTTGTAAATATATTAAAAAAGAACAAAAAGAGATTAAAGAAATAGTTAAATGCCCAGAATGTGGAGGAACTATAATAGAAAAAACTAGTAAAAGAGGTAAAGTATTCTATGGATGCAATAATTATCCTAAATGTAAAGTTGCAACATGGGATATACCAACTGGAGAAAAATGTCCTTCATGTGGAAAACCACTTGTTGAAAAAAACGGAAAAATAAAATGTAGTGAATGTGATTATGAAAAATAAAAAAGAAGCTTTAAGCTCCTTTTTTTAATTCTTGATAAATATCTTCATTATAATTATGTTGTATATCATTTATTTCTTTTAATTTTTCTGTTGTTATTAAAAAATATGTATCTGATATTATATCTTCTCCTGTTGATATTAATGGATCATCCCAAGTTAGATCTAAGTGTAACCATTGTCCATCAATATATACAGCATTCCATATATGATTTTCACTTGCTATTTCAAAGTTTGGTATATCATAATAATCTAAGAATAAAGCCATTGTGTCAGTATATCCACCACAAATTCCATATCCTTCAAATAATACACCATATGCTGTATTAGAACGATATTTAATTACATTATTGTCAGCTCTATTTGTATCATATTTTGTATTTTTAATTATATAATCATGTAATATCTTTATTATTTTTTTTGGATCTTTTTCATCTTTTACTTCATTTTTAATTATTTCTTGCATTTTTTCACTTATTTTACTTATATCATCTTGAGAATAAGTTTTAATAATTTGAACATTTACTTCACCAAGTGAATTGTATTCAGTTCTTATATTTTGAAAAGAGTTAAATGGATGAACAAATCCATTAATAATTGATAATTGTCTTTGATCAAATACTAGGTTCTTAACATCATCGATACAATCTTTGTATTCTTCTGGACAATAGAATTTAAAACTATCATATCCATTATTTGTAATAGTGTAGTAAATATTTGAAATATCTTCTTTATTTTCAAGCTTAAATTCATCTAATTCTTTAAAATATTTATATCTATATTTTAAATAATAAGTATTTCTATAATCTAGATTTACTTCTTCTTTTGGATATAACGTTTCAAAGAAATATTTAACAATTGGTTCTTTGTAAGTATATACTACCCATATTACTACAATTGAAAATATAAAAAATAGGCCCTTTTTCATATGATCACCAATTTAATTTTATCATAAAATAAAAAAAAAGAAACTATTTTGTTTCTTCTAATTTATTATTCATTTTCATAAGTCTTGATTTTTGTCTAGCTGCTTTATTCTTGTGCATTAATCCAGAACTTGTAGCTTTATCGATATTTTTAATTGCAACATTTAAATTTTCTTTTGCATTTTCTTTGTTTCCAGCTTCAACTTCTTTTACAAATTTTTTAATTGAAGTTTTTGTTCTTTGTTCAACAACATTATTATTTTCTCTTTTTTTAGCACTTGTTAAAACTCTTTTCTTAGCACTTTTAATATTTGGCATAGTATCACCTCTCTTTTTTTGACTACATATATATTAGCAAAAAAATAAATAAAATGCAAATAAAACTTTATAATATAGAGAAAAATGTAGATAGTAATATAAATAATTAAATAATTATGAAAAAATATTGATAATTAATGATATAATTAACTAAGAGGTATGTTATGGATAATTATAGTTTAGAAGAAGTAAAAATGCTTATGAATAAGAATTTAGTAACTCCAGAAGTATTAAACAATATTTTAAAGAGTACTACAAGAAGGTTAGAACTATATAACGATAAAGATGATTTAGCAATTCTTCAATACTTATCAAAGAGTAATTTAGTACCTGATGAAGCTAAAGAAGATATTAATAAATATTTGGCTATTTATAATGATTATAATGTAAAAGCAAATGATAATGTTATACAAAGCAAAGAAGAAAGAAAACCAAGCGTAATAATAGTATTTTCAATAATAGTATTTTTATTAGTACTATGTGTTCTATTATTGTTAAATAAGGGGTAGTTATGGAAAAAAAGATAAGTAATACAGAAAATATTAAGAATTTAAGAAAAAGAAAAATATTAAGATATTTTATAATTTTCTTTTCTATTTTAACTATTGTATTGTCTTTATTATCATTGATATATGGAATATCCGTTTTAATACCTTTAATTCCATTTATAATTACTACAATATTAATGAGAATTAGAGATAGTATAATCATCAATAAAAAAGATGACTTAAAAGAGATTAGAAAAGTGTTAAATAAAAGTAAAAAAAATAAATAATATAACCAAGTTTGGTTGTATTATTTTATTTTAAATGATAAAATAAAAGTAATAATGGACACTAAGAGGTGATTATATATGGCAGACAATATATCTTATGATTCAAATGAAATATCAGGTATTGTGTCTAAAATTGCAGATCATACAAATTTGATTCAAAGTGATATTGAATATAGTATTAATAAAGACTTTTCAATGTTGAAAGAATTAGATTTATTTAGTGATGGATTAGATTTATTATTATCTAGATCAGATAATATTATTTACCTAAATAATAAGCTTGTTAATTTTTTGAATACACATGATGATGATTTTTGTGAATTAGAAAATGGACATGTCACATTATTTAATAAAGAAGAAGTAGAAGAACAAAATGAAGATGCTTATTCTGGAAGCGTTGTTAATATAGATGAAATAGTACTTAATAAGATAAATGATGGAAAAGTTATTTTAACAGAATATGTTAGTGAAGTTATACCAAGTTTTTCTTATGATATGAAATTAGAAGTATTAAAAGATATTACTAATAATAATGCAAATTCATTAAGTTTATTAACTGATCCAGATGAATCAGATATCTTAATTTATCAATTGAAAAATATACTTAGTGACAAGTATTCAATTGAATTAAATAAACTTACAAAAGAAGAAGAAAAAGAATTACAAAAGTCGTTTTTTGAATCTATTTCAGATAATGATACTAATATTTTTGATGAGATAGAAACAAATACATTTTTACATGGATTATCATATTATAAACAAGTTGCTCAAAAGAATGGAATGAGTATAACTGATTTATTGTTTGATGATAAGAATAAAGATTTATTTATGAATTCTATAAATGACATATATAACAATAGTGATCAAATAGATGTTTTAACAGAAAGTGAAATGGATTCTGTTAAGAATTATATTAATGAAACAGCTAGTGCTAATAGCATAAGCGTAAATGAGTTGTTATCTAATAATAAATATTCTTCTATTTTAAAAGGAGGAATAAATAATGAAGACTAATGT
>JAEEGL017316759.1_pt1 | contig 17569 bp, 17 predicted proteins | sample 9134231 | NCBI WGS metagenome assembly JAEEGL01 (sample SAMN16246548, study PRJNA631951) | gut metagenome | biome: gut microbiome; feature: rumen; material: fiber-attached | host: Bos | place: Iran: Karaj | collected 2018-10 | reverse complement strand
CCAAACCAGACACGGCCTTTAGGGTCTGCCTTCACATCATTTGAACGCTGCCAGGCCTTGTAATATTCAGAAAGATTTTTGATAAGAAGAGGCTTAGAGCCATCAGCATTTTCAAGATAAAGCCCATCAGTTCCGGCAATCAAATAAGTGCCTGGCTTTTCTGCCGGAACCGCAGAACCAATCGCCTGCCCGTAAGAAAAAACTCTCCGTGAGCCATCCGGTCCGAAAGTAAATAATTTTCCTTCCGTAATATCCACCCAGGAAAGAGTCTTTGTGCGGGCATCATAGAAAGGAGACTCGCCGAGAGAGTGTTTTTCTTTTATAAAAAGTTCGGCTGTGTAAGTTTTGATATCATTTGCCATAAATGGAAGTTTGCCCGCTTAAATATAATAAACGTAATTCTCTTTGCGTGGCGCAGCTTCCTTTGGAGGTTCGGCAGCATAACCAAGAGCGCAGTGGCCGATTCCTTCGTACTCATCCGGGATTCCGAGTTTCTTAAGGATATTCTTGCCAAAGTCACTTTCGAACTCTTCTTTTGCACGGTGAATCCAAATGCTTGCAACTCCAAGACTTTCTGCGGCATTCATAAGATTTCCCAAAACGAGTGAGCCATCATACACATAAGTTGGAACATCTTTTTTTGCAAGGACAATCAGGATAACAGGAGCTCCATAGAATGGATCGTAATCTTCTCCCCAGTTTGCAACTTTTCTGTTTGCAACCATAATTTCATCGCGCAGTTTTTTGTCTGTTACTGCAATAATGATTGGGCTCTGCTTTCCCATTCCTGTTGCAGCATAAGTTCCGGCTTTGATGATTGCCTTGAGTTCTTCATCCTTAATCATATCCGGCTTAAAATTACGACAGCTGCGACGACTTTCTAATACTTTTAATGTTTCGTTCATAAACTCCTCCACCTATTTCACCTCATTTACCAGCTCTGCTCCTGCTGCAAATGCCTTTACATTTTCAAGCGTTGTTTCTGCAAGATTTTTGAGCGCATTTGTTGTAAGGAATGCCTGATGCCCCGTAATAATTACATTTGGGAATGTGAGCAGACGTGCCAGAGTATCGTCGGTCATGATGTCGGTCGACCAGTCGCTGAAGAAGTATTTGCTCTCTTCTTCGTAAACGTCCATACCAATGCCGCCAATGTGGCCGTGCTTAAGTGCGTGAACAAGAGCCTTTGAATCGATGAGTGCGCCGCGTCCTGTATTGATGATTACTGCATCATGCTTCATCATTTTCATACGGTCGTGGTTTACTACGTGCTTAGTTTCTTCTGTAAGCGGACAGTGAAGGCTCAAAACATCGCTGCGTTGGAAAATTTCGTCCAATCCAACGTATTCAATATTTTTTTCTTTTGCCCACTGCTCGTTAGGGAACGGATCGTAAGCAATTATTTTCATGCCAAAGCCCATGAGAATATCTGCCATAATGCGACCGATTTTTCCGGTACCAAGAATACCTGCTGTTAGTCCAAACAAATCGCGGCCAGTAAGTCCTTCTATATTAAAATTGGCAGTTTTTGTACGCAGATATGCCTGCGGAATATGACGGGTTAGAGACATCAAAAGTGCAACTCCATGCTCTGCAACGGCATAAGGTGAATAAGCGGGAACACGAACAACCTTTATTCCAGCGGCGGCAGCAGCTTTCAAGTCAACATTGTTAAAACCTGCACAACGCAAAGCAATCAATTGTACTCCGCACTCCGCCAGAGTTTTTATAACCTCGGCATTTACAACATCATTTACAAAAACACAAACCACATCATAGCCCTTTGCAGTGAGCGCTGTATTTTCGTTGAGCTTGTAGTCGCGGAAATCTATTTCATAATCAAAAGCCTTGTTAGCCTCAACAAACGACTTTTTATCATAAGAATGTGTATCAAAAAAAGCAATTTTCATTTTGTACCTCCGAAGTAACCTTGTCGGGCGCGACCCGACAATCTATCTCTAATATAATATCAAAAAACAAAGAAGGCAAATTTTATCTCTACATGGGCACCATAACCTCAGTAGCAAAAACCCCCGGCTCGTTCTTGCGGTTTACGAAGCCGTCGTATTGTTCGGCAATTTTGTCTATACGGCGGAGGCCAAAACCGTGTTCGCCTTTTTTGGAGGTGACTAGTTCGGTAAGCTTGTGACGGCGGCGGGCATTGGTGGAGTTTGAAACAGAAATGTAAAGCTGTTCCTTAAAAAGTCCTATGTAAATGCGGATAAACTTTTTTGGGATGGCGGCTCCCTCGCCGGCTTTGATTTTTTCGCAGGCTTCGATGGCGTTATCCAGAAGGTTTCCTACGATTGCACAAAGGTGAACATCGGTTATCGTAAGGCTCTTTGGAACCTTTGCGGTGCAGGAAACTTCAACCCCTTTTTTCTGCGCAATGGAAACTTTACTGCTCAAGATTGCATCTAGTCCCACATTGCCTGTTCGGATTGCAATATCTATGCTGTCTAAGTCCTGCTCCAGCGTGCCAAGGTAAGCATCCAGTTCTTCAAACTTTTGCATTGCAATCATTGCTTTAATTGACTGAATATGATTGTGGTAGTCGTGCCTCCACGCGCGCATGGTCTGGTAAATGTTCTGAACTTCGTCCCGCTGCTTTTTGAGAACGCTGTCCTGAAAGTCCGAAAGGCGTTTGTCGTATTTATGCTTAAGGAGAAGGATGGTGATTGTAACTGCCAGGATGATGCATCCCACGCAAATTAAGATCTGCAAAAACATTTTATAAACGCCTCATTCAAAGCTTTGTAAACACCGCGGGCTACGGGGAGCTGTTCGCCGTCATCCAGTATACAGTCGGTGCGGGTGATTTTGGAAACATGCTGAAGGTTTACCAGAAGTCCCCGCCGCAAACAGAAAAATGATTTTTCTTCAAAAGCACCTGCTGCTTCAGAAAATGAAGACTTCCATTCACGTTCAAAATCGGCGCCTTTCATATAAACATAGTGACCGCGGGCTTCTATATAAATAATTTTTCCAAAAGAAATACGTTCAAGCTCAGCACCCTGTCCCAGTACAAAATAATCTTCTTCCTGCTTCTGACTGTCTGCATAAATCTTATCGAGCAGTTCATTAATCACTTCTTCTTTTACAGGCTTAAGGATATAGCGGACTGCTCCAACTTCATAACCTTCAATTGCATAATCAGAAATTCCTGTAACAAAAACAATCTGAGAATCGCAGCCTCGACCACGCAGTTTTTTGGCAAGCTCCATCCCGTTTATCCCCTTCATCTGAATATCAAAAATCAAAACATCATAGGAAGGCTTGTCTTCGCTTTCAAAAAGAAACTGTTCTGCAGAAATATAGGTGTCTAATGCAATAGTGCAGCCGTGGTTTTTGGCCCAGGCCTCTACAAGGGAACATTCATAATCGAGTACAACTTTTTCATCTTCACATATTGCAATTTTGAACATAGTTATATTATAAACTATAGAAAATAAGCACGCAATAATAGAATCATCGCGTTTTTTATGATATAATTTTATTCTATGGAAGTATTTTTAGGAATACCGGCCGCAGATGGAATTGGAATTGGAACTGCCTTTGTAATTCCTGACCCGGTAAAAAGAGCAATTTCTCAACATCATATAAAAATTGATCAGCTTAATGCAGGCTGGAACCGCTTTGAACATGCCTCCCAGTCAGTAGTTTTTGAACTTACAAACCATCTGGATTCTCTTTCTAAAACAGATCCTAAAGACAAGATTCAGCGCGAGGTTTTTGAAACTTACATTCTCATGCTGGAAGACCCGGTTTTCTTAAGGGAAACCCGCGAATTCTACGAAAAAGAGCTCTTTAATATAGAATATTCCCTCAATTTTAAAGCAGAAGAATATGCCCAGCGTTTGCGTCAGTCTGGTAATGAATATCTTTCTGAACGAGCCCAGGATATTACCGATGTTTTTGGCCGCGTTCTTGATGAAATGCTGGATATCCATCCGTTTGATATAAACAATGTTCCGGATGGAGCCGTTATTTTTGCAAATGCGCTCAGTTCTTCGGACACAATCATCCTTTCTAAACGTAAGATTGCTGGTCTTGCGCTTTCTGAAGGCGGCGTTTCTTCGCACGTTGTAATTCTTGCCCGCAACTACGGAATTCCTACAATCACCGGCCTTGAAGACATCAACAAAAAAGTTCACAACGGTGAGACTGTAATTATTGATGGTACCAGTGCCGAAGTTCTTGTTAGTCCTGACCGCACTACAATTGATGAATATAAAGAAAAAATCAGAAATGAATTTGCTCACAAGCTGGAGCTTAAGCGCTTTTTGGATAAACCGGCTGTTACTCAAGATGGGACCGAATTCAAGCTGTTTGCGAACATCGGTACTCCCGAAGAGGCCGAGCTTGCCAAAGCCGAAGGTGCCGACGGAATTGGTCTTTTTAGAACCGAGTTCCTTTACATGAGCCAGAATGGAGCTTCCCTAAATGCTGCAGCCCGTTCCTTCAGCGAACAGACTCAGTTTGAAGCCTACAAGCAGGTGCTCCAGATTATGGGAGACAAGCCTGTTACAATCCGTACTCTTGATGCCGGTGGTGATAAGCTTATTAACTCGGTTGATATGCCGGTTTTTGACGAAAAGAATCCTCTTATGGGACTTCGTGCAATCCGCCTGAGTCTTGAGTGCCCTAATGTATTTAAGACCCAGCTGCGTGCCCTCTACCGTGCCAGTGTTTATGGAAATCTTAGAATTATGTTCCCGCTTATTTCGAACGTTGAACAGGTTTTAGAAGTTCATAAGCTTATTGATCAGGTAAAAGAAGAGCTTACCGCAGAAGGAATAGAATTTAATCCTAAGGTACCGCTTGGAATCATGATAGAAACCGCTGCAGCCGCAATCACAAGTGACTGTCTTGCAAAAACTTCTGATTTCTTTAGTCTTGGTACAAACGACCTTACACAGTACACGCTTGGTGTTGACCGTGAAAATCAGCATGTTGCAGGTTTATATAATGAATTTAGTCTTGCAGTTCTGCGACTTATTCAGACAACCATTAATTGTGCAGAAGAAGCCGGCATTCCAATTTCGGTATGTGGTGAAATGGCAGGTCGTCATGACAGTATTATGGTGCTTGCAGGAATGGGAATCAGAAACTTGAGTATGAGCCCAAAAATGATTTCAAGCACAAAGGAGCTTTTGAGCCGCTTTACAATCAATGAGCTCAAGGCTATTTCGGATAACAGACTCCATAATATTTAGGTTTTAATATGGGCAAAAAAAAGAATAAACCGGATTTTTCTAAACCAAAAGAACAAAAGGCAGAAGAACAGTTTGAACAGCCGGATTTTATAAATCCCGCTATGACAGCTGGAGAGATTTCTGTTGCTCCTGATGGAACTATAACTGTAAACGGAGACCTTTCTCCCCAAGATGCTGAATACGAAGGACTTCCTCTTGTTGTCATTGCCGGTCGTCCAAATGTTGGAAAATCTACTTTGTTCAACCGCTTTTTGCATAAACGTGTTGCAATTACAAACGACCAGCCTGGTGTAACCCGCGACCCTGTAGAAGCAACTGCAATTTTAAATAACAAGCCTGTTCATCTGGTAGATACAGGCGGTTACAAGCTTACCCGCGACATTGGTACAAAAGAAGCAGAACTGGATGATTATGTTGTTGAGCGCTCTTTGGACATGATTGACCGCGCAGATGTGGTGGTGCTGCTGCTTGATTCCGGAGAAATTACGGGAGAGGACGAGGAATTTATTCTTAAGATGCGTCCTTATATGAAAAAGCTCATTGCAGCTGTAAACAAAACTGAAGGCGGACGCAACGAAGCCGAAGCCTGGAACTATGCCCGCTTTGGATTTGAAAATCTTGTATTTATTTCGGCCGAGCATGGGGATAGAATTTCTGAGCTTACAGATTTAATTACTGACCGCTGCGACTTTACCAAGGTTCGTGTTATTTCTTCTGACAGACCAATTAAGGTTGCAATCTTAGGAAAGCCTAACACAGGAAAGTCTACTCTTTCGAACAGACTTACTCATTCAGAAAATTCAATTGTCTGCGATTATGCCGGAACTACCCGCGATGTTGTAGAGGGAGAATTCCAGTATGCAGGCCGCAATTTTAAGGTTCTGGATACAGCCGGCATAAGACGAAAGGCTCGGGTTCACGATGATGTTGAATATTATTCTGTAAACCGCGCAATCAAAACTCTGGACGAATGTGATGTAGTATTCCTTTTGATTGATGCTGTAGAAGGGCTTGCAGAACAGGACAAAAAAATCTGTTCTCTTGCTTTTGAAAAAGGCCGCGGAATTATTTTTGTTTTGAACAAATGGGACCTTCGCGAAGAACAGGGCAACAAGGCTGTAAAGCAGGTTCGCGAATGGATAAACATAATGTTTGGTCAGATGGATTTTGCTCCAATTCTTCCGCTTTCTGCTCTGGAAGGAAAAGGAATTAAAGACCTTTTGAATACGGCAATTGAGCTTTACGAGCAGCTTAACCGCAAGATTGGAACTGCTTCGCTCAACAATGCTCTTCAGGACTGGCTGGACCGCTACCCTCCTCCTGCAAGTAAGACTGCGCATTTTAAAATCAGATATATGACACAGGCAAGTACAAATCCGGTTAGTTTTGTAATTTTTGCAACAAGACCCGAAGTTGTTCCTGAACCTTATGTTACCTATCTTAAAAACAGAATCCGCGAGGATTTAGGCTTTGATAACATACCTATTCAGGTTGAATTCAAAGGCAGCCGTCAGAAGTGGGAAGACAGGGAGAAATAGTTATGACATATTCAATCGGCGAAGTAGAAGAACTTACAGGAATAAAAGCTCACGTACTGCGTTACTGGGAAGAAGTAGTTCCAGGCTTTTCGCCGCAAAAGGATATGGGCGGACGAAGAACCTACACTCAGCGCGAAATTGAAATTATTTACAGATTAAAATATTTAATAAATGAAAAAAAGTTTACTGCCGAAGGAGCCGGTCAGCAGATTCTGGAAGAGGCACAGGCTCTCGAAGAAAATTCAGAAATAATCCGACAGATTCACGAGGCCCGTTCCGAGTTAGCCGATACTTACTTAAAGCTTAAACATTTATCTCAAGCTTGCGGCCAGTCGGCTCATACTGATAGTAACGAACCCCAGCAGCATTCATCAGACGCTTAGAAGCTTCTACAGACGGAGTTCCGTCATATTTATTTTCTGCATAAACAACTGTTTTAATTCCCGACTGAATAATTGCCTTGGCACATTCATTACATGGAAAAAGTGTTACATAAATCTTACAGCCTTCAAGAGAACCGCCGCGGTAATTTAAGATTGCGTTGAGTTCGCTGTGGCAGACATACGCATATTTTGTATCTAAAGTGTCGCCTTCGCGTGCCCATGGAAACTCATCATCAGAACAGCCGCGTGGAAAACCGTTGTAGCCCATAGAAAGAATTTTGTTGTCTTCGCTTACAATACAAGCTCCTACCTGAGAGTTAGGATCCTTTGAACGAAAACCTGCAAGCTTTGCGACTGCCATAAAATATTCATCCCAAGAAATATAGTCGCTTCGTTTTGGTGTAATTACAGCCATTTTTTTACTCCTGTTTTATCTTAAAAATTTATTTTTAATTTCTGTTTCTTCTGCTTCCGAAAAGCCCATTTTTTGCTTAAAAAAGTTTTCCAGCGAACCAAAATCCTTTTCCAGCTGATTAAGTGAAGCTTTTATAAAATCGGGTTCCGCCATAAAGTAATGCTTGATTTTATGTGCAAGCTTGTGATTTCCGCGTGTAAGCAAAAGCCCTATATAAGCAAGATTTGCCTTAATCTGAATCCTTGGATTTGTAAGCATATAATCTTGAATTATTGTTGCCCTGTCTACTCCAAGAAAAGAAAGCAGCAGCGCCGAAACAACACCAGTCCGGTCCTTGCCTGCCGTACAGTGAAAAGCAACTGCAAATTTTTCTTGTGGCAAGGAAAGTATAAATTTTAAAACCTTAACCAGATTATCCAGACTCTGCTTTGTTACCATCTGAACATAAAGCTCGGTCATTGGCGGCATCATAATCAGCGACTTCATACTGTGAACCCTTTTTTCGTGACTGATTCCGGCAACAGCTTCGTCAATAATAGGCATGTGGAAAACTTCGACGCCTTCAATAGGAACATCTGGTTTTTCGAGCATTTCTTTTTTGGTTCTAAGATCAATTATTGTCTTAAGATTGTAGCTCTCTTTTAATCTGGCAATAGAATGACGTCCGGGAGAAAAAAGCGTAGTTCCGCGGATAAGCATATGAGGTTTGATTTCTCTGTTATCGATGGTTTTTAGCCCGCCCAAATCCCTGTAGTTTTTTACATTCTTAAGCCTGATGATTTCCATATCTTTTAATTATAGCACAGTTTTTTTTATATACAATCATCAAAAACATCAAAGACATTGCCCAGCGGCTGTAGTATATGGTAGAGTTATGTTATGGAACAGCTTTTAATTGTCGAAGATGATGCAACTCTAAATCAAGGCTTATGCAAGGCTCTGCGCGAAGATGACAGAAAAATTGTTTCCTGCAGCACTCTTGCCCAAGCACGAGCCCAGCTTTCTTTGGGAACAGTTTCTTTTGTACTGCTGGACATAAATCTTCCGGATGGCAGCGGGCTTGATCTGCTCCAGCAAATCAAAAACGACAATCCTGCCCTTCCTGTAATTCTTCTTACTGCAAACGACACCGACCGTGATATTGTTGATGGGCTCGAAAAAGGTGCTGACGATTATATTACAAAACCGTTTTCTCTTTCGGTACTGAGGGCACGGGTAAATACCCAGCTTAGAAAAGCCAGAGGCAAAAAAACGAATGATGATTTTACCGACGGAAAATATTCTTTTAATTTTTCGGACATGCGTTTTTGTGTAGAAGGAAAACAGGTGGAGCTTTCAAAAACAGAACAAAAGCTTTTATATCTTTTAACTCAAAATGCTCCAAATACAATTCCGCGGGATATGCTCATTGACCGCATCTGGTCGGACGGCGAAGAATATGTAGATGAGAACGCACTTTCGGTTACAATGAAGCGCCTGCGCGACAAGCTTTCTCTTGGCGAAAAAATCCGTACTGTTTATGGCATTGGTTACGCCTGGTGCCTTGATGAGGTAAAATGAACTGGATCTTTATTGCTGTAAGTCTTGTTATTTTAATTGCCGCTCTTGTCATTATAATATGTGGCCGCATAAAAAACCGTCGTCTTTTAAACTCTATAGAAAGCATGCTGCACGAGGCAATGGGCGGGAGCTTTAATGCCTCAAGTTTTAATGAAAGCAGTCTTTCCAAGCTTGAATCTGAGCTTTCTGATTACCTGCAGTCCTCTTCCCTTTCGGCACAAAACATTCAGGCCGAAAAGGACAAGCTCAAGGAATTAATTTCGGATATTTCGCACCAAACAAAAACTCCTATTGCAAATCTTGTGCTTTACAGCGAGCTTTTGGAAGACGCAAGCCTTAGCGAAGAACAAAAAGCTAATATTACTGCAATAAGAGCTCAGGCCGAAAAACTCAGATTTTTAATAGACAGTCTTGTAAAACTTTCAAGACTCGAAAGCGGAATAATTTCACTTGAACGTCAGAAAACTCCAATTTTCCCTATTCTGCAAAATATTGCAGGTCAGCTTAAGGAACGGTCTGCGGCAAAGGGCCTGGATCTACTCTTAACCCCAACCAATTCCCTTGCCAACATTGATCCAAAATGGACTCAGGAAGCAATTTTTAACATTGCAGACAACGCAGTAAAATACACAGCCCAGGGAAGCATAAGCTTTGGTGTTACGGAATTTGATATGTTTGTAAAGGTTGATGTTTCGGACACTGGCCCCGGCATTCCGGAAGAAGAACAGACAAAAATATTCGGACGCTTTTACAGAGCTTCGTCGGTAAAAAACGAAGAAGGCGTTGGAATTGGACTTCATCTGGCGCGCGAAATTATCAGTGGTCAGGGCGGCTATATTAAAGTAAGCTCAAAAGTCGCGGGAAGCGGCGGCGGCACCACTTTTTCCATTTTTCTTCCCAAATAAATTCTTACAAAACTGACAGAATTAATTTTTTCTCTGAAAGATTCTTGAAAGATTGTTTTTATATATTTTTAAGCGTAAAGGAGAAAATTATGGAAATTTTGAAAACCGAAGCACTTAAAAAAACCTATGGAAATGGAGAAGCAAAGGTCGAAGCCTTAAAAGGAATTGACCTTTCTGTAAATAAAGGCGAATTTTTGAGCATTATTGGAACTTCTGGCAGCGGCAAATCTACCCTGCTCCACATGCTTGGCGGACTGGATCGTCCTACCTCCGGCAAGGTCTTCATAGACGGCAAAGATATTTTTTCTTTAAAAGATGAAGAACTCACAATTTTCCGAAGACGTAAAATCGGTTTTGTTTTTCAGGCATTTAATCTTGTACCGGTTATGTCGGTTTATGAAAATATTGTACTTCCTGTTGAACTTGATGGCGACAAACCTGATGAAGCTTTTGTAAACGAAATAATTGATATTCTTGGGCTTTCAGAAAAAAAGAAGGCACTGCCATCTCAGCTTTCGGGCGGGCAGCAGCAGCGAGTTGCAATTGCGCGTGCTTTAGCTGCAGCTCCTGCAATCATTCTTGCCGACGAACCAACCGGAAACCTGGATTCAAAAACCAGCCAGGATGTAATGGGACTTTTAAAAGTAACCGGCCAGAAGTTTGGACAGACAATCGTAATGATTACCCATAACGAAGAAATTGCACAGCTTGCAGACCGCACAATCCGAATCGAAGACGGACTTATTGCAAGGGGGTAAAAAATGAAGATCAAAAATACATCTGTTATCCGTAAAACTGCCCTTGAATATATTCTTAAAAAACGAACAAAGAGTCTTATCCTTATTCTTTCGGTTGCGCTTTGTACTTTTTTGTTTACCTCTCTTTTTACAGCAGGCGGCGGAATTTTAAACAAGCTCAAAGAATCTATGCAGCGCCAGATTGGAACTTCTGCAATGGGTTCTTATAAATATCTTAATCAATCCGAATACGAAACTCTGGCTGCAGATCCAAAATTCAAAGAGGCCTGCAGCTGGATCAGCGTAGGCGAAGCTGCAAACCACGAGCTTGCAAAAGTCCGCACAGAGCTTCATTGGGCAAGCGAAAAAGCAGCTCAAAAATCCTTTTGTGCCCCGGAAGTTGGAAGCCTTCCTCAAAAAGAAGACGAAGCAGTATTTTCAAGCCTTACTTTAAAGGCGCTTAAGCTTTTGCCGGAATCTTCAAATTATAATGACCTTTTGGGAAAAAAGGTTCACATTATTGTTGATTCATATGATGAACTGTATGAAAAAGATTTTACTATCTGCGGCGTTTACACCGGTGACGCTGTTGCAATGTCGCAGATACTTTTAGTTTCAAAAGCTTTTCAGGAAAAATACACACCGGTTCCACTCGATTCATATTATGATTATGAAAGCGGTTATCACACTCCTATAGGTCGAATTGGTCTTGATGTTGATTTTGCACTTCCGTTTAATGTGGAAAAGCAGCTTGTAGAGGCCTTGTTCAGAAACAATCTTTCTCCAGACATCGAAATTGGTATAAGCAATGCAAACGCTCTCAGCACAATGGATGCAGGAACCTTGCTGCTTGTAGGATTTCTTCTTCTTACAATCTTTTTTTCGGGCTATCTTATTATCAACAACATTTTTAGAATTAATGTTTATTCCGATATCCGTTCCTATGGTCTGCTTAAAACAATAGGAATGAGCGGTAAGCAGCTCAAAAAGCTTGTAAAATGGCAGGCACTGTATCTTTCTATCCCGGGAATTATTCTTGGAATTCTTGGCGGAACTTTTGTAGGAATTGTGCTTGTTCCTATAATCTCAAAAATCTTTGACGGTTTTCAGATTAGTATGGCAAGTCCGGTCAAAATAAATTTCTGGATTCCTCTGCTTTCGGCTGTCTTTTCTCTTGTAACTGTTCTGGTTTCCTGCAGACGTCCTGCACGACTTGCTTCCAAAGTTTCTCCAATCGAAGCAGTAAGATACACAGAAGTTCAGCTTCCGGGCAAAAAAGCAAAAACCAGGGTTGGAAAAAACACACGTTATTCAAGCTTTTCTTTTGCAATAAGAAATTTTGCACGCGACAAAAGAAAGGTTTTCTGGGTAATTCTTTCGCTTTCACTTTCGCTTGTAATTTTGAACAGCGTTTACACTATGATTCACAGCTTTAGCGAAGACAAATTTGTAGAAAACAGAATTGCAACAGACTTTTCTATATCCGATGCAACCCTGGATAATGCGGGAGTAAGATATTCGGCTAAAAACCTGGAAGGCGTGTCGGCAGAATTTCTGGAGGAGCTTTCTAAACAAGATGGAATCACAGAGCTTGGAAACATTTATTTTGAAAATACTTATCAGCGTTTTACAGCTGAAGATTTAAATAAGCTCGAAGAAAATCTGTTCAGTAAACCACGAATGCAGTCAATCTATACTTTTGGAAACACAGACCTGGTGGTAGACGTATATCGTGAATACCGTGCCGCCGAAGTTTTCTGCTACGGAATAGATGAGTTTGTTTTAAATAACATGCAGATAATTAACGGCCAGATTGATATGCAAAAATTCTTAAGCGGCAACTACATTCTTGTAAGTGAATATCACATGAGACTTTCGGACGAAGAAGCTCCTATACCGTTCTTTGTTCCAGGAGAAAAAATTACAGTCGAAGCCAACAACGGTAAAGTTAAGGAATACGAGGTAATGGCAACAATTGCAATGCCTTATGCCTTCCGCTTCCGGCAGTTTACAGATCTTGATCTTTGTTATTATCTTCCAACAAAAGAATTCATTGAGTTCTGTGGCGAGCGCAATCCTATGCGCACCCTCTTTAATGTTGATGATGAACATGAAGAATCAATTGAAGCATGGATGGCAAATTATACAAATGAAGTTGAACCAATGCTCCAGTATACTTCCCGCAAAGTCTTTAAGCAGGAATTCAAAAGCTTTACCAGCATGATTGTAATTGTTGGCGGACTTCTTACAGCCATTCTTGCTTTAATCGGTTTGTTAAATCTTACTAACACAATGATAACTTCTATTCTTTCAAGAAAGCTGGAGCTTGCAATGCTCGAGGCTGTTGGCATGACCAAGAAAAATCAGATTCAGGGAATGTGCGTAGAAGGACTTTTGTACACAGCATTTACGCTTATAGCAGGTCTTATTCTGTGTACTCTGTTCTCTGTTTTCCTGGTACGACCAATGGGAGCCGAGATTTCCTATTATGCATGGAAGTTTACACTGCTTCCTGTTTCTATAGTTTTCCCTATTATGATTCTTATTACTCTGATTCTGCCGGTAATCATTTACAAATGTTCAATGAAAACTTCTGTAGTTGAACGCCTGCGTATGTCAGAGGTATAATGAATTCATGATTGGACTGATTGCTGCCCGTTCCAAAAACAATGTAATTGGAAAGAACGGGCACATTCCCTGGAAAATTCAAGGTGAACAAAAACAATTTAAAGAGCTCACAACCGGTAACGTTGTAATCATGGGAAGAAAATCCTATGAAGAAATAGGTCACCCACTACCGGACAGAACTACTATTGTTGTTTCCAAAACCTGCAATTTTACAGGTGAAAATCTTAAAACTGCCCGCTCGGTAAAAGCTGCCCTTGAACTTGCCAAAACAGAACATCCAGACCAGGACATTTATTTTGCCGGCGGTTACAATATTTACAAAGAAGCCCTTCCTTATGTAGAAATAATGTATATAACCGAAGTAGAACTCACTGTCCCGGACGGCGACACGTTTTTTCCTGAATTTGACAGTTCAGCTTTTGAAATTTGTGTTGGCGAAAATGGCGGAGATGATATAAAATATAAACGTACACTTTACAGGCGGAGGCATTAATGTTCATAAATAAATTGAACCAGCTTTATAAACCGGACCGCATTCTCTATTATATTGTTCCATCTGACCAGGAAATTGCAGACTTTTACAACGGAATTTTACCCAAAGAACTCAAACCGTATGAAAATTCTTTTGGAAGCTATGATAATCCGGGGCTTTTTTACATAAAGGGTCTTGAAAAAGAAGTTATAGGTATTGAATTCCGTCCTGATGATCCTGACATCAAATATCCTTCTGACTTAAAGAGCCTTAAGCTCCAGAAAAAATATTTTTATTCAATAGAACTTGATGATGATATCAAAATTGAAAAAGGCTTTATTCTTGGCATTTTTGAAGAAATTGCAAAAGATGATGACGCCCACAGAATCTACTCTGATTTTACAATAGAAGACAATCCGGAAATGATTGCTATTTTTAAGGATTTTAAAAAAGTCAGAATTCTTTATGAAGGAACTCTTACAAATGATTCTGCACAGTATGTCATAAACAAAGATCCCGATAGCCTTGAAAAAAAGAAGCTTTATGAGCTCGCATTTAAAGATGCAATCACAGGCCACTACAACTGGAATCATCTTGTTGCCTATCTGGAAATGCCCGAAGACGAGGGAATTAATGATTACGCATTTGTTCATTTTGATATAAAAGAATTCCGCGTTATAAACGAGGTTTACGGTCACATTGCTGCCAATAGAGTTTTATGCAATGTTGTAGATGAAATGAACCATGCAGATTTTGTTTATGCAAGTGCGCGCTGTCACAATGACAATTTTGCAATGATGATTAAGGATATGTCTGAAGAAGAAACAATCCAAAAGCTTACAAAATTCTTTGACAAGCTTTCTCATCTTGCAGAGGATCCTAATTATAAAATTTTTTACCGCTGCGGTTTTGTTCCAATGCAAAAAGCAATGCTGCTTGGTAACCGTGTTGCCGACGCAGGTAAGATGGCACAAGCTCTGGGACAGAATCACAACAAAACAGAAATTATCACTTATACCGATAAAATGCACAATGATATTTCCTGGGGAAATTACATTAAGGCTTATGTAGAAACTGCAATCGAAAATGATGAATTTGTAGTTTACCTGCAGCCAAAATTTGACATTCACAAGGAAGTCATAAAGGGTGCCGAAGCGCTTATCCGCTGGAATTACAAAAACAAGGAATTTCTTTCGCCTGGACGCTTTATTCCGTTTTTTGAAAAAGACGGTTCCATTGGAAGAATTGACGACATTGTTTTAAAAAAGGTTTGCCAGAAGCTTGCGCAATGGAAAAAAGAAGGCAAGCCTCTCTACCCTGTTTCCATAAACCTTTCCAGAAACCGCATGTACGACAGAGATTTGATTTCGCATCTTTCTTCTATTGTTGATGAGTATGGTATTGACCATTCAATTATTGATTTTGAACTTACCGAAAGTGCCGGCTACGACAATACCGATCACATGATCAGCATTCTTGAAGAACTTCGTGCTTCAGGCTATAAAATTTCCATGGATGATTTTGGAACCGGTTATTCTTCGTTCTCGCTTTTGACTAAGATGCCGCTGGATACTCTTAAGATTGACAAAAGCTTTGTTGATAATATTTCGACCCAGAATGAGCAGGAAGAAGATATCATTGTAGTAAACCATATTATCAGACTTGCAAAGGAACTTGGTTTTATCTGTCTTGCCGAAGGTGCCGAAACCAAGCCTCAGGTAGACAAGCTAAGGGACCTTGGCTGCGAAGTTATTCAGGGCTACTACTACAGTAAACCAATTCCAATGGATGAATACGAACAAAAATATCTTAAAAACTGATATGGAAGAATTTTTTATTGATAGCGACGGAATTCGTCTGCACTCAAAACTTGATAAACCGGAAGGCAGGGGCAAATGTCCGCTTTGCATTTTGATCCAAAGCTCAAAAGCTTTATAAAAATGCGAAGCTTGTTACGATTGAAGGAGACGACCACTGTTTTACAAAGCATCTGGATAAGCTCACAGAGGCAATCAAAGACTTCTTTTTAGGGAAGCAGCTTTTCCTTTAGATCCAGCATAAAACACGAACCCTTACCCGGAGTGCTCTGTGCCTCTATCTTAAGATTTTGAAGCGATGCGGCTTTAGAACAAAGATACAAGCCAAGGCCGCTGGATTTTTCGTTTAGTCTTCCGTTTGCGCCTGTATAACCCTTTTCAAAGATTCGCGGAAGATCTTCCGGTGCAATTCCAATTCCTGTATCACTTATACAAAGAATGCCGTTGTCCAGAGTAATGCTGATTGTTCCAGAGTGAGTATATTTGATTGCATTTGAAACAAGCTGCTCCAGAATGCAGGTAAACCATTTTTTATCTATTATAATTCTTTGAGTACAGCCGGCATATTCAAGCTTTAACTTTTTGTAAATAAACTGAGAGGCATACTTTCTTATAACCTCGCGGACAAGCTCATCCAAAGGATATTCCTTTACAAGTAAATCATTGGAAGCACTTCCCAGCCGCTGATAAGACAAAACCATATCCGTGTATTGTTCTATGCGAAACAGTTCTTCCTGCAGTGCCGAAAGATTTAATTTATTATTGTTAGCTTTATCTAACTCAAGCTTTAATACAGCAATCGGAGTTTTAATCTGATGCACCCAGGTTGTATAAAAATCCTGAGTTTCTTTTTGTTCGTCAGAAAATTCTGCGGACAGTTTTTTTATTGTTTCATTCAGCTGTTCAATTTGTTCGCGCAATTCCCGTTGTGTAAGACCGTTCAAAGCCCTGATAAATTTAATTACAAAAGCACAAATCAAAACAAAAAAAGAAATTGCCGTAGCATAAAAAAACGGTTCCAGCATAACTTTATAAAGCCAGAACACAATAAAAATCAAAAGAGAATAGATGCAAAAAACAGTCAGCGGAAGCGTAAATTCTTTAAAGCAGTCCAGCAGGACCCGGGTTTTTCTTTTCATGCCAGCATGTATCCTATTCCAGATTTTGTGACGATTACATCTATCAAACCTTTTTCTTCCAGCTTTTTTCTAAGACGGCCTACATTTACGGTAAGAGTGTTTTCTTCTACATAAATATCGTCCTGCCAGAGCGCTTTCATCAAATCATCACGACTTACGATTCGTCCTTTGTTATCAAGCAAAACCATAAGAATCTTAAGTTCGTTTTTGGTAAGTTCTATTTTATTTCCATTGTAGGTTACACAGGCTTCGGCCGGTTTTAATACAGCTCCGTGAAACTCCAGCCCCTGCCCTGCTTCAGAAATTTCATAAGTACGTCTAAGCACCGCCTGAATCTTTGCATTCAAAACCATAGAGTCAACCGGCTTTGGAATAAAGTCATCTCCGCCAAGACTTATTGCAGTAACAATGTTCATGTTGTCAGAAGCAGATGAGAGAAAAACAATCGGAACTTTTGAGATTTTACGGATCTCGCTGCACCAGTGAAATCCGTTGTAATATGGAAGTTTTATATCAAGTAAAACAAGCTGTGGCTGATACTGCAAAAACTCTTCGGTTACGTTACGAAAATCTGTTACAACTTTGATTTCGTTTCCGTATTCCGAAAGAGTTTTTTCTATTGCCTGAGCAAGTGCGGTATCATCTTCGACCAAAAGTATTTTATACATGCCCCTTGTCCGTCATGCCGAACTTGTTTCGGCATCTATTAGTGTACTATCTTATAATATGTTTTTGCAGTGATTGAGTAAATAACTATGT
>JAEEGL013803733.1_pt1 | contig 17569 bp, 13 predicted proteins | sample 9134231 | NCBI WGS metagenome assembly JAEEGL01 (sample SAMN16246548, study PRJNA631951) | gut metagenome | biome: gut microbiome; feature: rumen; material: fiber-attached | host: Bos | place: Iran: Karaj | collected 2018-10 | reverse complement strand
GAAAGCTTCACCCGATCTACTGCGGTTCCGCATACATGAACTGGGGTATCGATTTCCTCCTCAACTGCATCTCGAAGGATACACCTCCGGCAGGCAAGAAGCCCGCTTTGGAAGCTACACTTCCTGACGGCAGCACACAGATGGTAGGCTGCTCTATAGACGATCCTCTCGCAGCATTCGTATTCAAGACCATCTCCGACCCGTTCGTCGGTAAGATCAGTATCTTCAAGGTCAACGCAGGTACTCTGCGCGCCAATTCCACCGTCTACAACGCCACAAAGGGCAAGGATGAGAGGATCGGCGGATTGTTCTATCTGCGCGGCAAGGAGCAGATCGCAACCGATAAGGTTACCGCAGGTGACATCGGTGCTGCTGCAAAGCTCGCAAATACAGATACAAACGATACGCTCTGCGATAAGGCCCGCATTCTTGAGATGCCCAAGATCAAGTTCCCTACTCCTGTCCTTTCCAAGAGCATCGTTCCCGATAAGAAGGGCGAAGAAGATAAGATCATCACAGGTCTTACCAAGCTCGCAGACGAAGATCATTGCTTCTCAGTCGAGACGAATCCTGAGACCAAGCAGATGGTTCTTTCCGGTCTCGGCGACATGCAGCTCAAGGTCATCATCAGCAAGCTCAAGAGCGTTTACAACGTAAACTGCACACTCGATGCTCCGAGAGTCGCTTATCGTGAAGCCATCCGCAAGAAGGTCAAAGTCCAGGGTAAGCACAAGAAGCAGTCCGGCGGCCACGGTCAGTACGGTGATGTCTGGGTTGAGTTTGAACCCAACTACGATTCTGAAGATCTCGTATTCGAAGAGAAGGTCTTCGGCGGCGCTGTTCCGAAGAACTACTTCCCGGCAGTCGAGAAGGGTCTGCAGGAATCCGTTAAGAAGGGCGTTCTCGCAGGATATCCGGTAGTTAACCTCAAGGCTACTCTGGTCGACGGTTCTTACCACCCGGTTGACTCTTCCGAAATGGCATTCAAGATCGCTGCAAACCTCGCTTTCAAGGCAGGTATGACACAGGCCGGTCCTGTCCTCCTCGAACCCATCAGCAAGGTTGAGGTACACATTCCCGAGGATAAGCAGGGCGACATCATGGGCGACCTTAACAAGCGCCGCGGCAGGATCATGGGCATCGACGCAGACGAGTTCGGTTCTGTTGTCAACGCTGAAGTTCCTACAGCTGAGATGCTTGAATATGCTACAGACCTTAAGTCTATGACTCAGGGCCGCGGATGGTTCTCCATGGAGCATGTCCGCTATGAACCCGCACCTGAGGAAGTTGCACAGAAGGTTATAGCTGAATCCAAGGTTGAAGAAGAATAATCCTGAAACGGATTGTAGTCAATGAAGGGGGCTGCCATGTGGCGGCCCCCTTTAATATGCGGTACATTACCCGTCGCTTCTTCCGTTTGAGTTGAAAGTGAAGAAGCGATGGGGAACGGCATAAAAACGGGTGCCCTGAGGCACCCGCTGTTGTTTTAGGTTTTACCGTTATCAGTATATCTTGTAGATGACGGTCTTCTCTTCGGTGAAGTAAGCAACCTGCTGGAGGTTTTCTTCGAAGAACTCGCGGTTGAAGAATACGTCTTCACCGTAGTCGCCCTCATCGAAGTCGGGATCGGCGATCAGGTAGCGGATTCCACGCTCCTTGCAGTAGCGCTTGAATTCGTTGATGTCGCCGCCGCAGCCTGAGATGAGCCACAGGTAAATGGTGTCACGTGTGTTCGTGTCATGACCTGCGGACCATGCGTAGTAAGGCCAGCCGTAGTACATGGGGCGTCCTGCGAGCAGGAATCTGTCCATGGACCATTCGGGCGTAAGGAATACATCATCAGGCTCGGTATGCTTCTCGATCCATTCGGTGACCGGAGAATTGACGTTTACGGCCATCGGTGTGGCGTTGATGTTGATATACGTTGCCCATTCAGAGATGCCGGTACCGACAAGAGCGACGATCAGTATGAGGGCTGCAAGTACGCCGAAGATCTCGAAAATGAACCAGACGGGGCCGGGCAGACCTTTGCTCTTTACGGTCTCTACTTCCTCGTGCTCAAGCACCATATCCTCAGAATCGTCATCTTCCTCGTCTTCAGACTTGTCTTCGTCCTTTTCTTCGACGGACTTGTCGTCTGTTTCTTTAACGGAATCTTCTTCTGAGGTTTCAGCGAGTTCCTTCTTTTCCTCTTCGTCATCAAGGACTTCATAAGGAAGCTCTTCGCTGATCTCTTCTTCGTCCTTGTTGTCTTTAACGTCAGAAGACTCTTCGTTCTCGGCATCTTCCTTTGCCTTTGCTTCTTCTGCTGCTTTAGCTTCTTCAGCGGCTTTGGCTTCCTCTTCGGCCTTGGCTGCAGCGATCATGTTGCCGGGCCTCATTGCAACGGCGGGCTCAGAAGGAGTCTTGGAAAGGAGGCGGGAATCGGATTTTTCTTCCTCATCCTTTTTCTCTTCAGTTTCTTCCTTCTTGTCTTCTTCCTTGGACTCTTCTTTAGCTTCGTCTTCGCTCTTTTCGGTAACGAAAGCTACATCTGCATCGTCGGAATCGTCAAGGACGTCGTCTTCGTCAGCGGAATCCTTATCATCGGACTCGGCCTTTGTATCTTCCTCTGTATCCTTCTTTTCTTCGGATTCGTCTGAAGAAGAGTCTTCATTCTTGTCATCTTCTGTGTCGTCAGTGATGATCTCTTCAGGCTTGCTGTCATCGGATTCCTCTGAATCTGTCACAACCTCAAACGGCTCTTCATCGGAGTCTTCGAAATGGAGGTCTTTGGATTCTTTCTTTTCGGAATCTTCTTCCTTATCGTCATCCTTCTTTTCGAGGATCACGGGAGGAAGCTCGCCGTCTTCTTCAGCCTTCTTGATGTTGGCCTCGAGAGCTTCAAGCTTCTCATCGGATTCTTCGGAATCATCATCTTCGTCCTCGTCTTCGTCGTCATCATCAGAGATGTCTGCATCGGCAGCGTAAACGACAATGGTCTTTTTGCGTCCGGGAACGACCAGAAGATTTGCAAGGAACAATGCTACGAATGCATCGATAAGGATGAGCGATACCTGGATGAACTTGTGGTTGGCAAGCATCTCGAGCGTAACCTGGAACAGGAACGCGAACAGGATAGGATTCATGAATGCGAGGATCAGGAAGAATCTGTAGATGGGCTTCTTCTTGATGAGGTCATGGAAAAGCAGGATAACCGTGCAGGCAGCCGCAACCAGCAAAGTGGCACCGGTTACCATAACGAGATATTGGCCCCATGCGACCGGATCACGTGCGACTGCAGCATTCTGTGTATCCGCAAGGAGGAATCCGGGCTTGAATTTCATTGCGAGAACTTTATTCGCACCGCCTGACAATGCCAGAGTCTGGACGAAGGAGGATGCGACGGCGCATACCGCGACCATCAGGTGCAAAAGCCTGCTCTCGGAAACTATGGCCATTCCGAAGAGGACCAGAAGCAGCGAGATGAGGCATGAGCCGTGGAAATACGGCATTGCGATGACCAGTAAGCAGGTAAAGAGCGTTATGGTCTTCGGCGAGAGCGGATCATCGTTTCTTACTAACCAGGCATTGCGTGAGAAAAGGATGGCCTTGAAGAAACCGGTGAAAGAGCCTGCGCTCATAGCGGAAATGCAGAGTCTTCTCACGAAAGGTATAAAGAGTATAACAGCAATGAGCACCACGGCGATGCCGAGCATCAGGTGGCGCTGGTTGGGGTAAACGTTGATGGCCCAAACACCCCATTCGTCATAGGGTGTTGTACCGTACCAGGTGTTCTCGGACATTATCTGGCCGATGGCACCGCCTAACGAGTTGCCCTCAGCCATGAGATCTTTGATGTGTACGAAAACATTGAGCGAACTCCTGAGGAAAACGAGTACGGGGGAAAGTGCAAAAGCAAGGCGTCTTCCGGAAAGAAGCGATGCAAGAAGGCCGAGGAGGACCATTGCGCATACCATCGAGATGATGGAGGGGATATTAAGCGCATAGTCGATCGGCATGCCGAGATATTCGAGCATTCCGGCGAGGAAGTAGAACATGAAGTGGTACTTGATGCCGTCTCCGGAGAAGTGCATGTATTCGGTGGGGAAGTTAAAGCCCTTGCCGAATGAGGAGACCATAGCCGTGTGGGGCGAGAGGTCCGAGAAAGTCGAATAGCCGTTCAGGAGGTATCCTCTGTCGATCCTGTATGTATAGAACATGAGGAAGGACGCTACGATCGTGGTCATAAGGATCACGAAGCTGTAGAAAAGCGTATTCGATGCCTTGTTCTTGTAGGCGGGCAGCTTGGCGAATGTCTCCGGTTCGCCTTCATCTTTCTTGATGCGCCTGCGGTTAACGACTATCAGGCATGTAAGGACGAGCCAGAAGAATACGGCTGCTGTTACCATCAGACCTATCTTCATGCAGAGCTTCTCGCTTGCAACGAAATATGACAGGCCTAAGATCACATAGTAATTGACGAACGGTACGCACAGCATTCCGGCCACGGTTCCCGTGGCGACTACGAAGAGGGTGCTGGGTATGTTTTCGATCGCCTTGACGGAAGGCGCACATGCCAAATAAAGACGTCTAACATCAGGGACGCAGATGGCCACGAGGACCATTCCCGTTATGGCGCATACGCAAAGGTATAAAAATGCGAGCATAAATTCTCCCTTCAAACGATTTAAATAATTATATCAATTATTAATATGGGCAACTTTTACAAACTTATAACAGTTTCTCGCGAAAGGGCGAAAAGATTTGTGAAATAGGTCTATAATCTGCATATAACTCGCGAAAAGAAAGGTTTTTCATGAAAATAGTTGTTTTAGGCGGCGGTCTGTCGCCGGAGCGCGACGTCTCGCTCAAATCAGCAAGCCTCATTGCGAATGCACTTCTGTCCAAAGGCCATGAAGTAGCGCTTATAGATCTTTATGACGGCATCGAGAACGACCGTCCCGCCGAGAGCTTTTTCCGCCGCGGCACGGTCAATCCTTACAAATATGAGATTCCCGAGGTTGAACCTGACCTTGAGGAAATAATCAGACAGCACGGCGGCAGAAGACAGTGGGTAGGACCCAGGGTCATCGAGATCTGCCAGTATGCCGACAGGGTGTTTTTGGGACTTCACGGTTCCCACGGAGAGAACGGACAGGTCCAGGCTCTCCTTGACGCTTACGACATAATGTACACGGGCTGCGGCTATTTGGGCTGCGCCATCGCCATGGACAAGTCCCTTTCAAAGGCACTGGTCGCCGGCGCGGGCATCCCCACCGCAAAGTGGATAACAGGCAGATATGAGGACATGACTCCCGAGAAGATCAAAGAGGAGATCGGAATTCCCTGTGTCATCAAGCCCATAGGCTGCGGATCTTCCTGCGGCGTATCCATCGTCAAGAACGAGGAAGAGTTCGCTCCCGCACTCGAGTGGGCGGCTTCGTACAAACAGATGATACTCGTTGAGCAGTTCCTCAAAGGCCGCGAAGTCACGATCAGCGTTGTCGGACGCAGGGCGCTCCCGATCACGGAGATCATTCCCCATGAGGGCTTCTACGATTATAAGAACAAGTACCAGGACGGTCTTACAACTCATGTTTGTCCTGCCCGGATAGATCCCGAAGACTATAAGAAGTGCCAGGAGCTCTCGGTCAGGATCTTTGACCTGCTGAGAATGAACCAGTACGGCAGGGTGGACATGATCTATGACGAGAATACCCACGAATTCTGGTTCATTGAGGCAAACAACCTCCCCGGAATGACGAATACGTCGCTGCTTCCCGAGGCTGCAAAGGTCGAAGGCATCTCTTACGAGGATCTTTGCGAGAAGATCGTATTGAGCTGCGGCAAGAACGCCATAGAGGGACTGTGATCGTGCAAGTAGCCGTAATGCTGCTTGTGTGTTAGAATTTAAAGGTTAAACATTCGGAGGAACTGGCACTTGGATTATCTTGAAGGACTAATGCTCGGTAAGCTTTGGAGCGATACCGATTATGAGAACAGAAAGCATTTCTGGCTCTTCATAATCTATGGACTCCTTTGCAACTGCATAGTGCTTTACACATATATCGCCGGCAAGACTCTCTTGGGGTTCGGTGTTGTCGGAATGCCTCTTTTCGCTGCGTTCATCATTCTTTTCGTCGCCAGTCCCTTCATTAATTTCAGATACTATCGAATGCCCTTATGGGGCAAATTATTGGTTTTAGCAGAGAAGATATTCAAATCTTATCTCGTTCTCAGTTACACCGTGAGCCTCATACTCCCTAAGATCACGGTGAATATGGGAGATCTCCAGACGGTTATTGTAGATTATCTCAATAAGACGCTTGAGACATATACAACAAAATATGCGGCGAGTTCCGGTTCTTTCGCTACGGTTACCGGCGTGCTTGCGGGAGGCTTGCACGTAATGCTGGTTGTTTTGCTCAACCTCGCGGTCATCATGGTGATCCCGGGACTTATCTACATAGCGTTCAGAGTCGCGCAGTTTGTCTGGGATTGGCTCATTAACACATTGATACTTAAGAGATTCTTTCCTTCGAAGCGATAAGTTCCTTCGAACCGAATCTCTTTTCGCGGAAACAGGAGGAAGGCATGGCGGAGCTTAGAGACAGAATCGACATTACGGTTGAAGAGCTCGAAGAATCTCTCGGGGCATTGAATCTGCCCAGGTTCATTTCGGAATCGGAGAAAACATTTCTTGAGAGGATCGACACGATCTGTTCTGAAATCTGCGCCGACAAGAGCAAGAAGGCGATCTTTGTATCAGGCCCGACTTCCTCAGGTAAGACGACTTTTACATTAAGACTTGCCAAGACCATTACCGAGGCAGGGCGCAAAGCCTGCCATCTCTCGCTCGACGATTACTACAACCTTAAGGAGATCGTCTGTGACCGTGAGGGAAGGCCGGATTTCGAGACCATTGACGCGCTTGACGTTGACAGGATACAAAAAGACATCGCCAAGATCATTAACGGAGAGACGGTAATCCCGCCGTTCTTTGATTTCCAGACAAGGACCCAGCATGAGGGCAAACCCGAGAATGCAATCTGCTTAGGAGATGACGGCGTTCTTGTCGTAGAAGGCCTCCACGGACTCAATTCGAGAATCTCCGGAGACTTCGGCGACAGGTGCTCGAAGGTGTTCATCATGCCATACGGCAACGTTTACTGTGACACCAAGCTTATGGACAGCAATGAGATCAGAATGCTTCGAAGGATCGTCAGGGACAACAGGCACAGGAATGCCCATGCCCTCGCCACGATCGATTACTGGCCCATGATCTCCAAGTCAGAGGAGAAGTACTATACTGACTATCTGACATGCGCCGATTATCACGTCAATTCGTTCCTCGCGTATGAGAGCCTCATAATTGCGCCGCTTGCCTTAAACGATATTCAGGCAGCGTTGAAGCAGGTCGAGAAGGGTACGATAGAACCCAGCGTATTCATGGAAAAGTCAACCAGCGGCAAGCCTTTTGCAGACCTGTCTTCGGCCCTTACAAAAGCCAGCAAGCTGATGGGCCACCTTGACAAGATACCTGTGGTAAGCCCTGACCAGGTTCCCGCGGAATCAATTCTGAACGAATTCATCAGCGGTTAACGAAGGAGGCTAAAAATGCCTATCAGAATAGCAGACAATCTTCCGGCGAGACAGATCCTCGAGCAGGAAAGAATATTCGTTATGGAAGAGAACCGCGCTCTGTCCCAGGACATAAGAGCGCTGAAGCTTGTCATCCTCAATCTGATGCCTGACAAGATCACGACGGAGACTCAGCTCTTAAGGGCTCTGTCCAACACTCCGATCCAGATCGACATCGAGCTTTTATGCATGGCTTCGCACCAGTCGACACATACGAGCGCGAAGCATCTTACCAAGTACTATGAGACTTTCGATAAGATAAAGGACCAGTATTTCGACGGCATGATCATTACAGGCGCGCCCGTCGAGAAGCTTCCTTTTGAGGAAGTGGATTACTGGGAGGAACTCTGCCAGATCCTCGAGTGGAGCAAGACACACGTTTATTCGACGCTCCATCTTTGCTGGGCTGCGTTCGCGGGACTTTACTATCACTATGGCGTACCCAAGTATGTTCTCGACAAGAAGGTCTTCGGCGTTTTCGAGCATTCGATGACATGGAGCCGTCCGGTCAAGCTTTTCAGAGGCTTTGACGACGTCTTCTATGTTCCCCATTCGCGCTACACGGAGATCAGGAAAGAGGACATCTTAAAGCACAAGGACTTAAGGATCCTTTCTGAATCCGAGGAGTGCGGAATTTATGCCGTTTCCGATCTGCACGGCCGTCAGATCTTCATCACCGGTCACTCCGAATATGACAGGGAGACGTTAGACAGAGAATACAAGAGGGATCAGGGCGCTGGTCTTGATACTGCTTTGCCGGTCAACTATTACGTAGACAATGATCCCGAAAAAGGCGCGCTCCTCAGATGGAGGTCTTCTGCGACCCTCATGTACACGAACTGGCTCAACTATTACGTTTATCAGGAGACTCCGTTTGATATCGGAGCCATCAGCAGCATAAAGAATGAAGATCTGGTACCCGGAAGGGACGAGGAGAAACATGAGTGATGCCGGAATAACGGTACTGACCGATGAACTTATAAGGAGCATGGCTCCGACGCGTCCGGTCTCCGGTTACAAGGGGACCTTCGGAACGGCGCTGATCACTGCAGGCTCCGAATACATGACGGGCGCCGCGGTACTTGCTTGCGGAGCTGCGCTCAGATCGGGCTGCGGTCTCGTACGCGTCTATTCGGAGGGCAGGACTCTTGATGCGATCAGAGCCGCTCATCCCTGCGCACTCCAGTCACTTCGCGACGGCATGCCGTCCGGTGTATTGAGGACTGCTACGCGCCTTCTCGAAAAGGCTGACTCAGTCCTGATCGGTCCCGGAATTCCATCTGATGATCTCAACATTCTGCCGCTTCTCGATCTGTTCATCCGTGAAGCGAAAAAACTCGTAATAGACGCGGGCGCGTTAAGCGCTGCCGCCCACGATAAGGAACATATTCTGCCGCTTTTAAGGCATAGGGCGACTCCCGCGATCCTTACTCCTCATATGGGAGAGTTTGCCAGGATCTCCGCCGGCGTTGAAGGAATAGGGCCTGATGATTCTTCTGCCCAGGCTGCAATGAAGCTTGCTCAAAAGCTTAAGAGCGTTATCGTTCTCAAGAACAGCAAGACTGTGATCGCACTTCCTGACGGAAGGATTTTCCTAAATGATGCCGAGAACAGCGGTCTTGCCAAGGGCGGTTCAGGTGATGTTCTTGCAGGTCTTGCGGCAGGTCTTCTTGCCCAGGGCATAGCTCCGGAAAACGCCGCGTGTGCGGCTGTCAGGATCCATTCCAATGCAGGAATGCTCGCTGCCGAAGATTACGGAACAAGAGCGATGCTGCCTTCCGATCTGGAGGATTTCTTCCCGGAAGCTTTTGAGATGGCCGGCTGGAGCTGATTTATGCAAGATACTTCTGCCGGATTCAGACCTGATTACTATGACCGTTCATGCGTTGAGATCGATCTCGACGCGCTCAGGCATAATTTCGAAGAGATCAAAAAGGTAACTTCACACGGTGCGGGGATATTGGCAGTGGTCAAGGCGGATGCCTACGGCCACGGAGCTTATGAGACCGCGACCGCGCTTCTGGAGAGCGGCGCCGCGGGCCTTTGCCTCGCAACGATTGATGAGGCGGTCGACTTAAGACGCAGAGGGATCACCGCCCCCATGATGATCCTCGGATTCACGGACAAGAGCCGTTTTGCAGATACCGTCAGATATGATATCGAACAGGCCGTGTATTCATATGAGATAGCCAAAGCGCTTTCTGACGAGGCCGTCTCACAAAGCAAAGAAATAAAGATACACATCAAGCTTGATACGGGAATGGGCCGCATCGGCTTCAAGACCGACGGTTCCGACACGGAAGAGATAGTTAAGAGCTGCAGGCTCCCCGGCATCATTCCGTATGGCATTTTCTCGCATTTCGCGGTTGCCGATACCGGCGACGATGAATATACGCAGAGGCAGTTCGATGCTTTTATGGTTCAGATAAAGGCGCTTGAGTCTGAGGGCATCGTTTTCGCGAAAAGGCATATCTGCAACAGCGCGGGAATCATGAGATTCCCTCAGATGCATTTAGATCTCGTAAGGGCAGGAATAATCCTGTACGGACTCATGCCGCCCGGATGCCCCGAGCCTCCGGTCAAGCCCGATCTCATTCCGGTCATGACCTGGTATGCGAAGGTCATTCACGTTAAGACCATTCCCGCAGGCGCGACAGTCAGCTACGGAAGGCATTTCACCGCACAGCGCGAGACCGAGGTCTGCACGGTGGGAATAGGTTATGCTGATGGACTGTCGAGGCGCCTGTCGAACGGTTTTGAGCTCGTTATAGGCGGCGAGAAATGCCCGATAATCGGTAATGTCTGCATGGATATGTGCATGGTCGATACGACTGATCTGAAGGTCAGACCGAAGGTCGGAGACACCGTGATAGTTTTCGGCAGGGACAGATCAGCTGATGACCTAGCCGACAAAATGGGCACGATCAACTACGAGATAACCTGCGACGTCGGCAAGAGAGTCAGGCGCATTTACAAATCGGAGAAGAAATAATGTCATTCCTGGCCGGGCTTTATAAACTGATCATATATCCGATCGAGCTCTTGTTTGAGATCGTTTTCTCGGTCATATTCAAATCTTCCGGCAACGTTATCGTCTCGATAATCATCTTAAGTCTGGTATTTAACCTGGTGGTCCTGCCGCTTTACAGGCGTGCCGACAGCATCCAGGAGGAAGCCAGGGAGAAGGAGATCAAGCTTGCTCCCGTGATCAAGCACATCAAGACTGTGTTCAAGGGCGATGAGCGCTTCATGATTCTTCAGACTTACTACAGGCAGAACGGTTACAGCCCCGTCAATGTCCTGAAAAGCTCCGTGTCATTGCTTTTGCAGATACCTTTCTTTATCGCGGCCTACAGGATGCTTTCAGGCTGCAGCATTCTTTCCGGAGCTTCCGCAGGTCCCATAAAGGACTTGAGCGCGCCTGACGGACTGCTGGTCATCGGAGGCATGGCGATCAATATCCTTCCGATACTGATGACCGTGATAAACATCATTTCAGGCGTCATCTACGGCAAGGGCCTGCCGCTCAAATCCAAGATGCAGATGTATCTGATAGCCGCGGTATTCCTTGTTTTCCTTTATAATTCGCCGGCCGGTCTGGTCTTCTACTGGACTCTCAACAACGTTTTCTCATTGGGCAAGAACATCGTGATGCTTGTCATGCGCGAAAAGAAGGCCAAGGCACCTGCCGCTTCCAAAGCCAAAGCTGCTTCCAATACAAAGCTAAACAAAGAAGAAGCCGGCAGAAGCAATCTGCTTTTCGCAGCATCGGCTCTGTTCCTTGCAATGTTTACGGGCTTTTTTGTTCCGTCGAACGTCCTTTCCGCTTCGCCCCAGCAGTTCCTGAACAGATACACGATGAGCAATCCCGCTCTCTATCTGTTCCATCCGGTCCTTACTGGAATCGGGCTTTTCATTCTCTGGGGAGGGCTGTTCTATTACCTTGCCTCGCCCAAGGGCAGACGTCTCATGAGCAGGGTGATGTTCGTTTTAGGCGTCGGAGCGCTTCTCAACAACACCATGTACAGCAACTATTTCGGCGATATGGTCGAGACGCTGCAGTATATCAACAGTCCTGTTTTCGATACCGAAAACATGATCTGGGACGTAGTGTTCCTGGTACTCGCAACGGGTGTCTGCATACTGCTCATCAAATACACGAAGGGCCTGCCGACAGTCCTGGCCGCGTGCGGCGCAGCTGCGTTGATCATCATCTCGTGCGGCAACATCTCCAAGATCAATGAACAGTATAAGCTGGCATTTAACAGCTATTCGGAGGCCCCGGAGTTCAATCTTTCAAAGAACGGACAGAACGTTGTCGTCATTATGCTCGACCGCGCGGTCGGTTCAATGGTTCCTTACATAATGAACGAGAAGCCGGAGCTTAGGCAAAGCTTTGACGGTTTTACCTGGTACAGAAATACCATGTCTTACGGTCAGAGCACCAATTTTGCGTCTCCGGCTCTGTACGGCGGATACGATTACACCCCTGAGAAGATCAACGAGAGGGACACCGAGCCTTTAGTAGACAAGCAGAATGAATCGCTCAAGGTCATACCTTCCGTATTCGCTTCGGAAGGGTGGGAGTGCACGTTCATCAACCCTACATATGCGGGCTACAGCTGGATCCCGGATCTGACCGTCTTCAAGGATTTCAAAGGTCTGAAGGCATATAACACAGGCTACCATTATCTTCCCGATCTGCCCGTTAAGACAGAAAACCTGGAGACCGCGCTTTGCCGCAACCTGTACTGCTACAGCCTTTTCAAGTCTTCGCCCGTTGTCATCCAGCCGCTTCTTTACGATGGCGGAAGATACAACATGACAGGTTCGATAACAAAGGAAGAGAGTTCCTGTTTCCAGATAGTTGAAGGTACCTCAAGAGCACTTGGCCACTACCTCAGCTTTGAGTCGGAATACTATGCTCTCAAAGCCATGGAACAGATGACCAAGATCTCGCAGGACGGCAACAATCTGGTCATCATGGCCAATAAATCCACGCACGACATGTCCATGCTTTCCGAGCCGGACTATGAGCCGAAATACTATATCGACAACACCGAGTACGACAAGACCCATAAGGACAGGTTCATCCTTGACGGAAAAGAGCTCCGCATGGAGACCACTGCACAGTATCTGTTCTTTGAGATGAATACCGCCGCACTCATGTCAGTCGGAAAATGGCTTGATTACCTGAAAGAACAGGGCGTTTATGACAACACGAGGATAATAATCGTGGCGGATCACGCTTACGGAGTAGGTCAGTATGACGAGCTCTTGTTCAGCAATGAAGACTCGAATTTCGATGCCCAGGCTTATATTCCGCTTCTGATGGTAAAGGACTTCGGAAGCCGCGGATTTACGGTCTCCGATGAATTCATGACAAATGCAGATACCCCCGCGCTTGCGACGCAGGGGCTCATACAAAATGCAGTTAATCCTTTTTCCGGAAATCCTCTTTACGCTCCCGAAAAGAAGAAGGGACCGCAAAAGGTTATTTTCTCAGGTTCCTGGGATGTCTTGAAAAACGGAACCAATACCTTCGACAAGTCTCAGTGGTATTCGGTCAAAGACAACGTCTGGGACCGTGCCAACTGGAAATACGAAGGCGTAAGCTGATCAGGCGTCGGCATCAGCCTGATTTTCATCATTCTTGGAAGATCTGTTTCCCGGTCTTCTGTTTCCGGCTCTTCCGTTCAGGTCTTTAACAGTCAGCGAAGCGGCAGTTCCGTCAGAATTGAGCGTAATGACGACCACGTCACCCGTCTTGATCTCATCGATCGTATCGGCTGTATCGTCGCTGTCGTTCTCGAGAGTTATCTCCTTGAGGCCTGCAAGATCGTAGGTGCCGCTGCCGCTTGTTGCATTAAACGTATAACCGAACATGCCGGAAGGACGTTCCCTTCGCTTGCCGTCACCGTTGCCGTTACGGGAAGGGCGCTCTCTTCTTTGACCGTCGCCGTTGTCACCGTCACCGGAACGGCTCTTTCTGTTTCCGCCATTGCCGCCGTTTCCGTCTCTGGAAGGTGTCTTTTGCTTCAATTCTCCGAATTCGATTGTGATCTTTGTGCCGTCGATTGAAGTGACTTTGCCAACGACCTGCTTGTCGGTAGAAGCCACCGGAGCCTCTGTCTCAAAAGAGGATTCGAAGGGCGGCTCTGAAAACGGAGCAGAACCTGACTGTTCGGGTGCTTTCTTGGCGCATCCTGCAGCCGAACCTGCGATCGCCAAAGCGGCGAGTACTGCGATAATCTTCTTATGAACCATATGATTTCTCCATTTCTACCTGCAACTTATATTCCGGTCATTGCAGGATTGTTCAGCTTATTATGAAAGTCTTTCTTAAAACGAACTTAAAAAATTGAAAAATATGCGCTATAATACTGACGCTGTTTTTATGCGCGTATATAAGGAGATTAGTTTTTAATGGGTACAATTACGGATAGTTACAAGATTCCGGAACTCAGAAAGAAGATGTGGTTCACCTTTCTGATCCTTACGGGCCTTGTGTTGCTCTCACTCGTTCCCGTTCCGGGAATCGATCATGCAGGCGCTTCTGCCGCGGTAAGTAAATGGGGAGATACGGGAGCGCTCCTGAACATAATGTCATTGAAGGCATTGGAGAATGTCTCTATCACGAGCCTCGGTCTCTATCCGTTCCTCATTGCTTCGATAATAATGCAGATCGTTACGATCGCTGTTCCCAAGCTCCGCGCCATTGCCCAGACAGGCGAGGCCGGTTCAAAGGTAATCAACAAGCTTACAAGAATTGCCGCTGTCATCGCAGATGTTGTTTTCGCTGCGCTTTATTGCGTAGGAATGAGAAATCACGTCTGGACAAACATGAATTACTGGGTATGCATACTCCTAGCAGGCGTCAGCCTTGCCGCAGGCGCAGCATTCTTCGGCTGGTGCGTTGAGCTCATCAACACTAAGGGCTTAGGCAGCGGTTTGATAATAGCCGTACTGGCATGCATCCTCCGCAACCTTCCTGATGTATTCAAGTCCGTTTACCTCAGGGCATCGGTCCTCGGCATTCCCGCAGCGATCGGAATTACCGCAGGCTGCGCAATCGTTTCCATAGCGATTTTCGTATTCGTAATCTGGTTCTACCTGGGAGGCAAGAAGCTCCGCATCCTTTTCTCTAAGAGAACGGTCGGAATGAAGCAGTACGGCATGCAGAACCAGGTGCTTCCTTTGAGAGTAGCCCAGGCAGGCACTATGCCTATCGTTTATTCGATTGCCATCATGCTCCTGCCGGCAACTATCATGTGTCTGGTAATGCCTGAAGACACGACGAACTTCATCCTTCTCGGATTCGTCAACTTCAAGCGCAGCATCTCGTTCTACCTGATCTATATCGTGTTTGTAGCGTTATTCACTTACCTTTTCGCGATGATCCAGTTCAACCCGTTCGATCTGTCCAACCAGATCAAGCAGAACGGCGGATACATCCAGGGCCTGCGTCCCGGAAAGCCGACATCGCAGTATCTGATGACGCTTTACAATAACCTGAACATGGCGGATGCCGTTTTCCTCGTAGCACTCAGCCTTGTCCCGATGCTTTTGGATCTCATTCCCGTTCTGAACGGAATCTGGTTCCTCGGCATCGTCTGCATCCTGCTGGGCGGAGGCTTCGTCGAGCTCAAGATGGTTCTCGAAAACGGCATCGCAACCGATGAAGAGAAGAACAAAGACAAAAAGAAGAATAAGTACGCCAGGTAAGCTTAAGCAGCGTTGATCCGGAGGTATTAATATGAATCTTATAATCATGGGAGCGCCCGGCTCGGGCAAAGGAACCACAGCCACAGTCATCAGAGACAAGTTCGGTCTCGATCACATTTCCACGGGTGACCTTTTCAGATACAACATCAAGGAGAACACTCCTCTCGGTATCGAAGCTAAGTCCTATATCGATAAAGGTGCGCTCGTTCCGGACGATGTTACCGTAAGAATGGTTGAAGACCGCCTTAACAAGCCCGAGTCCGACAAGGGATTCATCCTTGACGGGTTCCCCAGGACCATCGCTCAGGCAGAGGCTCTGGACAAGATCCTTGAAGCCATGGGCTCCAAGATCGACGCGGTTATGTATGTTGTAACCGACGATGCCGTTATCATGGACAGAGTCACGACAAGACGCGTCTGCGAGAAGTGCGGCGCAAGCTTTAACGTTAAGTACAAGCCTTCCAAGGTTGAGGGCGTTTGCGACCTCTGCGGCGGCAAGACGATCCAGAGATCTGACGACAATCCCGAGACTGTTCAGTCAAGGCTCGACACATACAGGAAGAACACAGCACCCCTTATCGATTTCTATGCCGCACGCGGTTTGATAGTCGAAGGCAACAACAATGTCAGCTCCGATACTTGCGTATCCGAGATCGAAGCCGGACTTGCCAAGCTGGGACTCTGATATTTAGGTATATATATGATAGAAATACTGACCGACGAAGAATTTGAGAAGATGAAAGCTTCCGGAAAGATCCTTCAGGAAGTTTTCAAGGTCTGCAGGGACGAGATCAAGCCCGGAATGACCACTCACGACGTTGACGCCATCTGCTATGACATCATCAGAAGTCATGACGCGATCCCGTCTTTCCTTAACTACGGACAGCCTCCGTTTCCCGGAACCATCTGCGCTTCCGTAAACGACGAGGTCGTTCACGGTATCCCGAAGAAGTCCAGGATACTTAAAGAAGGCGATATCATTTCCGTTGACGTCGGAGCCATCCTTGACGGTTATCATTCCGATGCCTGCAGAACTTATTTTGTCGGTGAAGTAGCACCCGAGGTCAGAAATCTCGTTGAAAGAACTGAGAAATCATTTTTCGAAGGCCTTAAGTATGCCCGGGTCGGCATGAGGACCGGAGATATCGGTCACGCCGTCCAGGAATACTGCGAGTCATTCGGTTACGGAGTTGTCAGGGAATTGACAGGTCACGGCATCGGAACTACTATGCATCAGGATCCCGATGTTCCCAATTACGGCAAGCCCGGTCACGGCAAGAAGCTTACCAAGGGTATGGCTATCTGCATCGAGCCGATGATCACGCTCGGCAGCAGGGAGATCGAGTTGTTAGGCGATCAGTGGACTATCGTTACACAGGACGGAAGTCCCACGGCACATTATGAGAATACGATCCTCATCACTGATGAAGGACCTTTTATGACGACCTATGATTATGAGGAGGGTTATTAATGGGTAAGGAAGGCGTAATTGAAGTATTGGGCGTAGTTGACGAAGCGCTCCCGAACGCAATGTTCAAGGTCAAGCTCGAGAGCGGGCATGTTGTACTTGCGCATCTTTCGGGCAAGCTCAGACAGAATTACATCAAGATCCTTCCCGGTGACAAGGTCACATTGGAAATTTCTCCTTATGATCTTTCGAGGGGCAGGATTACCTGGAGAGGCGAGAAGAAGCCTAAGGTTTAAGGCAAATCCCCAAAATTTCTTATTGAAAACCGAAATGTTTTTGCTATAATAGTACGGCATGCGCTCAAAAAGCGCCTGTGTTTTGTTGTGGAAAAATAAAGCAACCAGGAGGTTTACTTATGAAAGTCAGACCGTCAGTAAAGCCGATGTGCGAGAAATGCAAGATCATCCGCAGAAACGGCAAGGTTATGGTCATTTGCTCCGACCCCAAGCACAAGCAGAGGCAGGGTTAATAAGCAAATGTCGGGTCTGTCAGCTGTCCGGAATTAGCCCCGGCGATTATTGAAAGACAGGCCGCGGGCAACAAGCTCCGCCCGCAAGTAACAAAACGGAAGAATATTACACGCCTATATGTAAGGGCGGCTGCTCTTGAGGGAGATCCTCAGAGTTCCTTACGCCGCGTGTCGTATATATGAAGTATTACCACAATCATATGGAGGTACACTAAATGGCTCGTATAGCCGGCGTAGATTTACCGAATGACAAGAGGATCGAGATCGCTCTTACTTACATTTTC
>JAEEGL013557373.1_pt1 | contig 17569 bp, 16 predicted proteins | sample 9134231 | NCBI WGS metagenome assembly JAEEGL01 (sample SAMN16246548, study PRJNA631951) | gut metagenome | biome: gut microbiome; feature: rumen; material: fiber-attached | host: Bos | place: Iran: Karaj | collected 2018-10 | reverse complement strand
GCTCGATGGCGCCGGTCTTGCGGAAATCGCTGATGAAGAAGTCCGCTTCCTCGAAGGTGATGCCCACGGCGGCGAAGACCACGGCGAACTTTTCATCGGAGCCAAGGACCTTGGCCTGCCGGGCGATCTGAGCCGCCAGCTGGGCGTGGGGCAGGCCGCTGCCGGAGAACACCGGGAGCTTCTGGCCACGGACCAGGGTGTTGAGGCCGTCGATGGCGGACACGCCGGTCTGGATGAACTCGGAGGGGTAGTCCCGGGCGGCGGGGTTCATGGGGTTGCCGTTGATGTTGAGATGCTTCTCCGGAATCAGGGCGGGGCCGCCGTCCTTGGGCTTGCCCATGCCGTCGAAGACCCGACCCAGCATGTCGGGGGCCACGTCCAGCTCTATGGACCGGCCCATGAAGCGGGCCTTGGCGGTGCTGACCCTAAGACCCTGGGAGCCTTCAAAAAGCTGGACCAAGGCGCGGTCGCCGTTGACCTCCAGGACCTTGCCCCGGCGGATGGAGCCATCCTCCTGAACGATCTCCACCAGCTCGTCGTACTTGACGCCTTCCACCTGGTTCACCAGCATCAGCGCGCCTACGACCTCGGATATGGTACGATATTCCTTCTGCATCAGTTCAGACCTCCTTCTACCAGGGCACCGATCTCTTCGCCCATCTCCTGCATGATCCCTTCATAGGCGGCGGGGGCTTCCGCTTCGGTCACGTACTTCAAACGCCCGATCTTCTCACGGACGGGCAGGGCGATGAGTTTGTTGAAAGGCGCGTCGGCACTGAGCGCCTCGTTGGCCTTCTCGTAATAGCCCAGGATGGTCTTGAGCATCAGGGCCTGCTTCCGGGGGGAGGTGTAGGTGTCCACCTCATGGAAGGCGTTCTGGTGCAGGTAGTCCTCGCGGATGGACCGGGCCGCCTCCATGGTGAGCCGGTCCTTGTGAGAGAGGGCGTCGATGCCGACCAGACGCACGATCTCATCGAGCTCGCTCTCCTCCTGCAGGATGTTCATGGTCTTCTGGACCATGCCGGACCAGTCGGGCGCCACATTCTCGTTGAACCAGCCCTCCAGACGATCCAGGTACAGGGAATAGCTCTGGAGCCAGTCGATGGCTGGGAAGTGGCGGGCGTAGGCCAGCTTGGAGGAAAGGCCCCAGTAGACCTTCACGATCCGAAGGGTGGCCTGGGAGACGGGCTCGGAGATATCGCCGCCCGGCGGGGACACGGCGCCGATGGCTGAGATGGCGCCGGTGGTGTCGCCGGAGCCCAGGACCTTCACCACGCCGGCCCGCTCGTAGAACTCCGCGAGACGGGAGCTCAGATACGCGGGATAGCCCTCTTCACCGGGCATCTCCTCGAGACGGCCGCTCATCTCACGGAGGGCCTCGGCCCAGCGGGAGGTGGAGTCGGCCATGATGGCCACTTTATAGCCCATGTCGCGGAAATACTCGGCGATGGTGATACCGGTGTAGATGGACGCCTCACGGGCGGCCACGGGCATGTCCGAGGTGTTGGCGATGAGGATGGTCCGCTTCATGAGGGAAAGGCCCGTCTTGGGGTCCTTCAGCTCCGGGAACTCCATGAGCACGTCGGTCATCTCGTTGCCGCGCTCGCCGCAGCCCACGTAGACGATGATGTCCGCGTCGGACCACTTGGCCAGCTGGTGCTGAACCACGGTCTTGCCGCTGCCGAAGGGACCGGGCACGGCGGCCACGCCGCCCTTGGCGACCGGGAACAGGGTGTCGATGACCCGCTGGCCGGTGACCATGGGCTCCGTGGGGGGCAGCTTCTCTTTATAGGGACGGCCCCGGCGCACAGGCCAGCGCTGGAGCATGGGCAGCTCCACTTCCTTGCCGTCCTTTTCCAGCTTGGCAATGGGGGTGACAATGTTGGCCTCGCCCTCGAAGATCCAGGTGAGCTTGCCGGACACGCCGGGGGGCACCATGATCTTGTGGGTGACGATCTCCGTCTCCTGGACGGTGCCCAACACGTCGCCGCCGGTGAGCTCGTCGCCCACCTTGGCCACGGGCGTGAAGCCCCATAGCTTCTCATGGTCGAGAGCGTCCACCATGACGCCGCGAGGGATGCGGTCGCCGGCCTGCTCCCGGATCTTGGTGAGGGGACGCTGGATGCCGTCGTAGATGGACTCGATGAGGCCCGGCCCCAGCTCCACGGATAGCGGCGCGCCGGTGGTGAACACAGGCTCGCCGGGGCCGATGCCGCCGGTCTCCTCATAGACCTGGATGGAGGCCCGATCCCCGCGAAGCTCGATGATTTCGCCGATCAGCTGCTGCTTCGACACGCGGACCACGTCGAACATTTGCACGTCCGCCATGCCGCTTGCCACGATGAGGGGCCCTGAAACTTTTACGATCGTACCTTGCATATGGTTTGCCTCTCTTTACGTATTGAATAGGATATCCACGCCCACAGCCGTTTCCACGTACCCCTTCAGTTTCCGGATGCCCGTGCCCTGAGAGCCGTGAACGTCCGGGATGGGGATTATGGCGGGATAGGGTTCGGTTTGGAAGGTTTCGATAGCGTCCGCGCACAGGGGATACAGGGTCTCGGTGAGATAGATCACCCCGTAGCCCTCCCGGGCCAGCTGCTTGATCTGTCGGTTGGCCTTATCGCCGTCGGTTTCGTAGAATACATCGATGCCCACGGCTTTGAAGAGCATGACGGAATCCTTGTCGCCGATGACGGCCATCTTTGCCTTAGCCATAGAGCTTCACCAGCCTTTCCGCGATCACGCTCTCGTTGAGTCCGTTGCGCTTCACCGTCAGGATCAGCCGCACATTCTGGGCTTCACGCTCCTTGGCGATGATGTAGCCCACCACCGGATAAAGGCTCATGGCATCGTGCTTGCGGGCGGCGATCAGGGACATTAGGTAATTGTCCCTGGCCTTCTCCACCTCGCCGATATTCCCGGTGCCGTACATCCTGTCCAGGGCGGCCGCCAGAGGCCGACGGCAGACGGAGCTTTCCACGATCTTGCCGAAGCCCTCCAGAGAAAAATCATATCCTTCAAAGAAGGCCTTGAAGGGGATGCCCCCCTCCACCAGCAGCACATCCTTCAGCATGCCCCGGCCGCCGCCCATGGCGCGGACCCGCAGGAAGGTGAGGACGTTGTCGAAGTCGGCCTTAGCCTTGAAGTAGTGAGAAAAGCCCTTGTCCTTGGCGGTGACCTTCAACGCATGCCCAAGATAGGCCCGGTCCAGCGCGATGCTGATATACTGCGGCTCCACGCTGACGGCCAGGCGCTTTTCCAAAGCGTTGAGCTCGCTCACCATGTCCTCCGGCAGGAAGCTGTAGTCCTGTTCAGCGACGGCCTTTTCCAATGTGTCCCGATCGTAGAGCCCGCCCGCCTGCCAGGCGATGTCCTTCTGGTCCAGGAGCCGAGCCTTGATGAGGGTCTTCAGGTTCATCACGTCGCTTTGAAGCAGGAACAGGTCCGTGATCTCCGGTTGAGGAGAGAGGGATCGAACCTCCTCCCGCATGGCGACCAGTTCCCGTTCGATCATCTTCTCCCCGTCGCCCTCGCCGGCGTCGGGCAGCGAACCGTAGCGATCGTCGATCAGAATGCGCAGCGCGTCGCCCATGGACCCTTCCGCCATGCGCTTGAGGGCCGTGTCGTCCAGCATGCGCTTAGAAAGCGCGCTGACGCGGGCACAGGCGTATGCGTAGCTTTTTTGTGCCATAGGGTCGCCTCCCTTACTCAGGTGAACAGTATGCGAGCCGCGTTGGTCTCTTCCTTCAGGCGCAGCTCCGCCATAAGGGCATTGAGCGAACAATCCTTCTCATAGCTTCCGCCAACGAGCAGGAAGCCTCCTTCACAGGGAGCGTCCTGGTCGCTGAGCGTCAGCTTGAAGGGGACCTGGGGCAGGAGTTTGGCAATCAGCTCCCGATCCTGCTTGGCCGGCAGCACCGCATCGCCCGCGGCGGCTTCATTCGTAAGGAGAGAGAAGAGGATAGCCTCCCGACGAGGACCGGTGAGGGCGTTGAGCGCCTTGGTGGCGGCGTCGAAGGCCTCGTCCAGGATCCGACGACGCACGCTCAGCGTCTCCTTGCGCCCGTCCAGCTCGGCGCGGGTACGCGCCCCGTCCAGGACCCCCTTCACGGCGGAGTCCCGGGCGGAAGCGGCCACGGCCGCCCGCTCCATAATTTTCTTTTCGCAGTCAGCCGCAACGACGCGGCAGCTATCCGCCGCCTTGTCCCGGGCCGCCGAAGCATCCGCCTCGGCCTCGCCCAGGATGCGCTCGATCAGCTTGTCTGCGCGATTTCCCGGATTCTCCATGGGCGCTTCCTCAAAGGTTGACGCCAAAGATCAGCAGCATGGAAATGAGCAGGGAGAAGATGGCGTAGGTCTCCACCATAATGGCCATCAGCATGCAGTGGCCGAATTCCTCCGCCCGCTTGCCGATGGCATTGATGCCGGACGCGGAGACCCGCGCCTGATGGATAGCGGATACGAGGCCGCCCAAAGCCATGGGGAAAGCGGCAAAGAACAGCTGCCAGCCCTGAGACACCGCCACATCCACGGCGCCGCCGGGAAGCAGGCCTGCGCGCATGGCGATGAATACCGCCACCACCAGGCCGTAGATGCCCTGGGTGCCGGGGAGCAGCTGCAGGACCAGCGCGTTACCGAAGCGCTCGGGCTGCTCGGAGACCAAGCCCGCGGCGGCTTCGCCCGCGATGCCAACGCCGATAGCGCTGCCCAGGATGCCGCCGGCCGCAGCGACGACGGCGCCGGCCGTAGCCAAGATGAGACCCAGATTTGCCTTGATGAGTTCCAACATGTTGTTATCCTCCTATTGTAGTCACTTTGATATCTGTACGTGCTTGGTCTTGTATTGCAAAGGTCGGAAAGCCCGGCCGCCCTCCTCATAGAACTTGCCGAAGAACTCCACATACTGAAGCCTGGCGCAATGGACGAAGGTGCCCAAGGTGTTGATGGCGATGCTGAACAGATGCAGGGCGATGAGCAGCACCACCGCGATGAGGAATCCTACGAACTTCATGACGCCGCTGCCGCCCATGAGCATGGAGCAGAGGGTGTTGAACACCATGGCAAGATACCCGGTGGCGATGCCGAGAGCCAGCAACCGCGCGTAGGACAGGATGTCGCTCAAATAGCTGGTCACCCCGTAGAGGCCGCCCAACCCCGAAGCCAGGCGGGAGATGGGATTCTTTTTGTCCCGGCCCTTGAACAAAAGGACCATGGCCGAACCGGCCAGGATCAAGCCGAGGCCCACCTTGTTGAGGTGCAGCGCATTGTACCACCCCAACTCAAAGGGGGGATCGAAGAAGGTGGACGCCATGGGCAGGGCCGCCAGCACCATGCCCACGAGGACGAACACCCAGGAGAGGTTGTCGAAAACGGCGCTCTGCCAATCCTTGTCGGCAAAGCACATCTTCATCTTGATGAGATGTCCGCAGACGAGATGGATGATGCCCAGCAGCAAGCAGAACAGGAGCATGCCCACCGGGTTCCCCGTGGGGTCGATGAGCAGGGGGAACTTGTCCGTGGTGCCGAAGAGCACATCAAAATCGAGGCCGAAGAAGGTGCCCACCAGCACGCCCCAGACCATGGTGGAGATGCCGCCCCAGAAAAGGACCTTGGCCAGGTCTGCGGTGCCGCCCTTGGGCTTCTTCAGCTTCAGGAACAGCAGAGCGCCCAGAGACAGGACCAAGCCATAGCCCGTGTCGGAGAGCATGACGCCGAACAGGAAGATATAGAAGGGCGTCATATAGGGCGTGGCATCGATGCCCCGGGCGTCGGGCAGAGAATAGAGGTTGATGAGGGACTCGAAGGGGGTGTTGAACTTGTCGTTCTTCAGCACCGTGGGCGGCACCTCGTCCTCCGCCGGATCCCGATACTCGGTGTAATAGGCTTCGGTAACGGACCGAAGAGCTTTCTCCACCTTGTCCACTTCGTCGGATCTGACCCAGCCCTCCAGCCGGAACACGGAGGTATCCTTCTCCACCTGAGCCTCAGCGGCCAGATTGTCCCGCTCGATGAGCAACGCGTCCGCCGCGTTCTCCAGGACCGCCGCGTTGACGCCGCAGCTTTCCAGCTCGCTTTGCAGCTCGGCAAGCCGCTTTTCCCCGGCAACCATGTCCTGCTCCAAAGCCAGCATGGCCTCCCGGGGCGTGCCCTTCATGCGGGGGAACACCACGTCGGTCCAATTGATGGTCTTGAGGAAACCGGCCACCAGGCGGGCGTCCTCCTTAAGGCATGCCAGGATGGCCGCCCGGTTCCCCGGTTCCCCGTAGAATTCAGCGGAGATGGCGTCCTTCTCCCGAATGGCCGCCTCCGCCGACGGATCCACAAAACCGATGAAATACTGCGTGAATTTGGTTGGAACGATGGAGGACATGTCCTGGTCCATATCGGTCCAGGGGATCAGCGCCGCGTAGGTGGACTTGCCTTTTTCCAGGCGGGCTTCGATCTGCTTTTTTTCCTCCAGGATGCCCCGGATGTGTTCAGAAGCCGCCTCGGCCTCCCCCACGTCCTGCTGCATCTTCTCCAGCTTCTCCTCCCGGGCCGGCGCCAAAAAGCCCGGTTTCTTGGCGTAGGGCTTGATGGCAGACAGGGATTCGGAGAAGCGGCTGATCCTCTCCGCAGCCTCGTCCAGGCGCCGTGCAGCGTCGCCCCCGTCGTCATCGGCGGTGACGGATATGAGCTCCACGGCTCCAGCCTTTTGCAGGGCCCGTAAAATGTCCGTCTCCTCCTGGCGGATACCCACCAGGGTGAGGCGTTTCATGGATACGATCATACCTGTGTATCGACCCTTTCCATAAGATAGGCGACGGCGTCAGGGAGCTTGGCGCGGGCAGCATTCTCCTCCCGGGCTACGACCTCCCTCGCCTCCAAAAGGACCTTCTCGGCGAGGGCTTTGCCGTCCTCCTCCGCTTGCACAAGGGCCTCTCGGGTCTTCTGACGCTCAGCCTCCGCAGCGGCAGCCAGCCGTTCAGCCGCCTCCTCTCGGGCGCGGGCCGCCATGTCCCGGGCATCCACCACCGCCTGGGCGCGGATGTCCTCGGCCTGCTTTTCCGCGGCGCGGATCTTGTCGATCATGGAATCCATGGTCCTTCCTCCTTTCGGGGATTAGATACGAAAAAGGGACGCAAAGCGCCCCCTTTATGTTATTTCGTGCCGAACAGACGATCGCCCGCATCGCCGAGACCGGGCACGATGTAGCCATGCTCGTTGAGCTTCTCGTCGATGCTGGCTACATAGATGTCCACGTCCGGATCAGCCTTCTGGACCGCATAGATGCCTTCCGGCGCTGATATGAGACACACAAGACGGATGGTCTTGGCACCGGCGTTCTTGATAAGCCGGATGGCCTCGATGGCGGAATTACCCGTGGCCAGCATGGGATCCACGATGATGGTGTCCCGCTCGGCGATGTCATCGGGCAGCTTGCAGTAGTAGCCCGTGGGCATGAGCGTGTCGGGGTTTCGATAGAGGCCGATGTGGCCCATCTTGGCGTGAGGGATCAGGTTCATCATGCCGTCTGCCATGCCGAGGCCCGCCCTGAGGATGGGGACCACGGCCAGCTTTTCGTTGGCCAGCATCTTGAAAGGCGCTTTGGTGATGGGCGTCTCCACCTCCACCTCCTGCAGGGGCAGATCCCGGGTGACCTCATAGCCCATCAGCATGGCGAGCTCGCTCACCAACTCACGAAAGGCTTTGGTCCCGGTCTCCTTGTCGCGGAGAAGGGCCAACTTGTGCTGCACGAGAGGATGGTCGATCACGGTTACTTTGCTCATGGAAAAACCTCCTATATTACCTTTCAGTGTTTCGATTCATAGGCGCTGATCTTGTCGATGCGGCGCTGGTGCCGGGCGGCTCCGGAGAAGGGGGTGTCCAGCCAGGTGAACAGGATCTCCTTTGCCAAGCTCTCCCCCACCACCCCGGCGCCCATGGCGAGGGCGTTGGTGTCGTTGTGCTCCCGGGTCATGCGGGCGGTCATGGTGTCGGCGCACAGGGCGCAGCGCACGCCCTTCACCTTGTTGGCGCACATGCTGACGCCGATGCCCGTGGTGCAGAGGAACACGCCCCGATCCGCTTCCCCCTTCGCCAGGGACTCCGCGGCGGGCAGGGCATAGTCGGGATAGTCCACGCTTTCGGGGCCGAAGCAGCCGAAATCCCGGACCTCATGGCCGGCTTCCGAAAGCCAGCCCTTCACTTTTTCCTTCAGGGCGTAGGCCCCGTGGTCACATGCCAACGCGATCTTCATGTTCACACCTCTTCTTGATAGTATATCATAACGGCAGGTCCCTTTCAACCCAAACTTTGGCGAAAGAGGCGAAAGCTTACAGATATTCCACCCGGAACCCGGCGGACCGCAGAAGCCGGTTCATGAACGCCAGCCCCGCGCCCCGGACGTCCACCCCCTCCGCAAGGATCACGTCGGCTTCCCGATCCAGCTCCCGCAAAAGGGCGAACAGACGGCTGCACAGGGTGGCGGGATCCCGCCGCTCGCCCAGCAGGGCCCGGCGGCGATCCCCGTAGAAGGGCATCGCTTCCGCCGTGGCGGCGATGCAGACCCGCTTTCCGGCGGCGGCACATTCGTCATAGAGAGCCGAAATGCGGCGGGCGGCGGCCTCGGCTTCGCCCACCACCACCAGCACCTGGGCGTTGGGGGCGTAATGTTTGTATTTCATGCCCGGAGACGCCGCCTTCTCCCCCGCGCTGAGGGGCGCGAGGATGCTGGGGGCCAGGGCCACCTCGCCCAGAACGGCGGCCAGCATCTCCTTGGTGACGGCGCCGGGCCGCAGGATGGTGGGGACGCCGACGAGGGACAGGACCGTGCTCTCCACCCCGTAACGGCAGGGGCCGCCGTCCAGGATCAGGGGGATGCGGCCGTCCATGTCCTGCAAAACGTGCTCGGCCGTGGTGGGGCTGGGCTTGCCGGACAGGTTGGCGCTGGGCGCGGCGATTGGCACGCCGGCGGCGGCGATGAGGGCCCGGGCGGCTTCGCTGTCCGGCATGCGGACCGCCACGGTATCGAGGCCTGCCGTCACTTCGTTGGGCACGATAGCCGAGCGGTAATAGATCAATGTCAGGGGCCCGGGCCAGAAGGTGTCCATGAGCACCCGGGCATGGGGCGGCTCAGCGGCCCAAAGGCGGAAGGCGTCCTCCTTTTCAGCCACGTGCAGGATCAAAGGATTGTCGTTGGGACGGCCCTTGGCCTCAAATATCCGGTCCACCGCGGCCCCATCGAGGCCGTTGGCCCCCAGGCCGTAGACCGTCTCCGTGGGGAACGCCACCAGGCCGCCGGTGCGAATGATAGAAGCGCCTTCTGCCTTGGCTGTATTCAAATCATTCAGAACGGAAATAACCTTCGTTTCCATCAGGAATCCTCTCCCGACAGCTGCCGGGTCCGCTCGGCCAGGATCAGGGCGTCGATAAGCTCGTCCATATCCCCGTCCATGAACTGCTCCAGCTTGTAGAGGGTCAGGTTGATGCGGTGGTCCGTGACCCGGTTCTGGGGGAAGTTGTAGGTCCGGATCCGCTCGCTCCTATCCCCGGATCCCACCATGCTCTTGCGGGCGCTGGACACGGCGGCGTCCTGCTTGGACTGGTACAGGTCGTAAATGCGGGAGCGAAGGACTTGCATGGCCTTGTCCTTGTTCTTGTACTGGCTCCGCTCATCCTGGCAAGCCACCACGATGCCCGTGGGGATGTGGGTGATGCGGATGGCGGAGGAGGTCTTGTTCACGTGCTGGCCGCCTGCGCCGCTGCTCCTATATGTATCGATCTGGATATCGGAATCCTTGATCTCCACCTGCACCTCATCCACCTGGGGCATGACCGCCACGGTGGCGGCGCTGGTGTGGATGCGGCCCTGGCTCTCGGTCTCGGGGACCCGCTGGACCCGGTGGACGCCGCTCTCAAACTTCAAGCGCGAGTAGGCGCCCTTGCCGGAGACGGTGAGGACCACCTCCTTGACGCCACCTATCTCGGTCCGGTTGTCCTCCACGAACTCCACCGCGTACCGGTGCCGCTCGGCGTATCGCTGATACATACGCAGAAGGTCGCTGCCGAAAAGGGACGCCTCCTCGCCGCCGGTGCCAGCTCGAATCTCCAATATCACGTCCTTCTCGTCGTTTGGGTCCTTGGGGAGGAGCAGGAGCTTCAATTCCTCGCCCATGGCCTCCTCGGCTGTCTTCAGCTCGTCCAGCTCCAGCAGCGTCAGCTCCTTCATATCCGCGTCCAGATGCTCCTCCAGCATCTCCCGACAGTCCGCCTGCTCCTGGAGGTTCTTCTCGTACCGATCGATGACGGCCACGATCTCCTCCAGCTGGACCCGCTCCCGATTCATCTCCTTCCACGCCTGCATATCAGCCATGGCGTCGGGAGCGGACAGGAGCCGTCCCAGCTCCTCGTACCGCGCTTTGAGTTTGTTCAGCTTATCCTTCATATCCTCTCCACCCACGCGACCCGATCCAGGCCGCGGATGTCCTTCCATATGGTTGCGCCGGGAAACAGCTTCTGCACCGCCGCCCCCTGGGCGCAGCCAATTTCCATCAGCAAAACGCCGCCGGGGACCGCATGGGACGCCCACTCCGCCGCCAGCCGTCGATAGAAGTCCAAACCATCCTCACCTCCATAGAGGGCCAAAGCCGGCTCATAGGTCAACTCCTTCTGACCTGAAGCTATCTCCGCCGCGGTGAGATAGGGCGGGTTGCAGGCGATCAGCTCGTAGAGCCCCGGCACCGCAGCAAAGAGATCGCTTTCGTAAAATGATCCGGCTACGCCGTTTCGCTCTGTGTTTCGCATCGCCAGGGACAGGGCTTCCGGCGAAATGTCCGCGAAAGTCACCTGGGCCCCGCTCAGCTTCGCCAGGCTCACGCCGATGCAGCCGCTGCCGCAGCATAGGTCCAGGACCCGGGCACCGGGCCGATTCTTCAGCCATCGGAGAGCCGCCTCGCACAGGGTCTCCGTGTCCTGCCGGGGGATCAGAGCTTGGGGGCCCACCAGGAAGGGTAGGCCCATAAACTCCCACTCCCCCAGGATGTATTGGAGGGGCTCGCCGTTCAATCGCCGTTCCACAGCCTGTCGCAACCAGGCTTCTCCACGGGATGTTTCCAGCAGGAATTTTGCTTCGAGCTCAGCCTCTTCCCCTGCCGCCGGACCCAGGGCGTCGATGAGGTCACGCCTGTTCATCCGCATTTTCCGGGGCAGCTTGCTCCGCAGTCGCTTCCGTTTCCGGCTCGGAAGGCGCAGCCACTTCCCCTTCCGGCTCGGAAGGCGCAACCACTTCCGCTGCGGGCTTCTCCCCGCCCACGGCCGCCCGGATATCGTGATCCGGCGGGTCCATGGCCAGGTGAAAAGCCGCCAGGGCCACCTCCACCATATCCGCCGTAGGCTCGGCAGTGGTGATGTGCTGCAAGGCGAGGCCCGGCGCCCGGACCGTCCGGGCCAGCCATCCGTCGGAGGCGGCGGCCGCCTTCAGTACCTCGTAGGCCAATCCCGCCACCAGGGGGATGAACAGCAGCCGTGTCAGCACCCGAGGCAGGAAGGCCCGAACCGGGATGCAGGCGAAGAACAGGATGGACACCATCATGACCAGGAACAGGTAGTTGGTGCCGCACCGGGGATGGAGCCGGGTATACTTCAGGATGTTCTCCGGGGTCATGTCCCCCTCGGCCTCGTAGCAGGCGATGGTCTTGTGCTCGGCCCCGTGATACATGAACACCCGATGGATGTCCTTGATCCGAGAGACGGCCAGCAGATAGCCGATGAAGATGAGGAGCCTGGCCACGCCCTCCAGCAGGCTCACCAAAAAGCCGCTTTCAATACCAAAAAAGCTCACCACCAGGGAGGGCAGGATCACGAACAGGCCCACGGCCAGAGCCGCTGCCAGGATCACCGCCACGGTCATGGCCATGTCTCCCGCGGACTTGCCCAGCTTCTTCGACAGCCATTTCTCGAATTTGGTGGGCTCCTCCGTCATCTCCTCTCCCAACAGTTCCGCGCTGCGGGTGGTGATTTTTAAGCCCCCGGACAGGGCTTCCACAAAGGCGTACACCCCCCGGACCACGGGCCACGTGGGAAAGGTCCCCTTCTTATGTTTGTTTTTGCTTTGATAATATTCGGTGACGATGGTCCCGTCGCTCTGGCGCACAGCCAGGGCGGTGCCGTCCTCGGGGTTTTTCATCATAACCCCCTCCATGACGGCCTGGCCACCTACGGCGCATCTCTTCATAGCTCCTCCTTTCCCCGCTGAACAATCGGCGGGGCATACTAATTTAAATATATCATAGCATAGGAGGGCCGGCGCCGCAAGCGCTCCGCAAAAAAAGCGCCCCGCCGAAGCGAAGCGCCCTGATCCTATTCTCACAGACGATACATCAGGTTCAGGCAGTCCGGCACGTCCGGGTCCACATAGCCCGTGTCGGTGAAGCCCGCCCCTTCGAACAGCGCCAGAGCGGCGGTGTTCTCCCGGTGGACGCAGACCTCCACGTCCGCATACTTTTTCTCCTGCCGCAGCCGGTCCAGGAGGAGACCCAGGGCCGCCGCCCCATAGCCCCTGCCCTGGAAACGCTGGTCGATCATGAACTGCTGCAGATCGTAGCAGGCCGGCTCCTCGTCCATATCCTTCACCAGCATAAGGCCTGCGATCTTTCCATCGCGCTCCACAGCCAACACCCGGGCCCGCTGCGCCCGGTACACGTACCCTCGGGCCAGGATCCCCAGAGGGCTGTCCAGAAAGCGCCGCTGGTTCGGCTTCAGTTCAAGCCGCCGCACGGCTTCAAAGTTGCTTTCGTCGATCTCCATCAAACGGATCATATGGCTCTTACCTCCGTATTTCAGTAGGAAAAGCGCCCCGCGAACGGGGCGCCTTATGGCGTTGCATCGTCAGGACAGGCGGAAGAAATAGATTACCTGGCCCCGGTTGCCGATCACCAGCATGTTCCCAAAGAGAGCCGGGGAAGCCTCGAAGTTGGCGTTGTTCTTAGTGGGGTTCACGGAATCCAGGACCCTGCCCGTGCGGCCTTCGATCAGGAAGATATTGCCCTTGCTATCAGCTTGGATCAGATAGCCGTCTCCCTTGCTGTTATAGAAGATGGCCGGAGAGGACCAAGCGTAGTTCTCCATGGGCATCTCCCACTCCTTCTCCATGGTGTCCTTCCGCAGGGCCACCAACACGCCCTTGTCCTTGCCGCCGTACCGGGCGAAGGGCACGAAGACGAGATCGCTCAGGTTGTTCTGGCCCAGGGCCGCCGTGGCCTGGATGCCGCCGGACACACCGGAGACGGTTTCCACCGTCAGCCCGTACTGGGCTTCGATCTTGCCGGTCATGGCGTTGATCTTGAAGAAGGGCGTGACCCCCTTGTTGTTCACCTTGGTGAAGTGGAGGGACGTGCCCACGTACAGGTAGGCCTCGGTCTCCGAGATCACCTCCAGCACCGGGGAGGCGTTGGTGTCGTCCAGGGTGTCGGCGATCCACTTGATCTGCATGGTATTGAGGTCGATGCACTGGAACAGACCGTCGTTGGACGCCAGGTAGATGAAACCGTTCCAGACGGCGGCGCTGCCCTCGTAGCCTAGCCACTTGTGGGAGGTGTCCGCCTTGTTGAAGTCCTCCACCTGATCGTAGGAGTTCCGGGCGTCATAGCGCAGCTTCACGAACTGAGAGGGGTTCACGCTGATGGTGCCGCCCACGGCGTCGAAGACCGTGTTCAGCTTCATGGTGTAGAGGATCCCAGATTCGGCGGGCCAGATGAGCGTGTCCGTCTTGGCGTCCACCAGAGGCGCGCTGTCATAGGCGTTCCAGGCCCGCTTGGCGAAGGGTTCCCGGCCCTGGATGCCAAACTCATAGAGCGTTCGGCAGTCGATGAGGGAGATGATCATGGCCCGGGACCTCTGGTCCTCCTCCTCGTACTCGTCGCCGGAGCCCACATAGAGGAGCGGCAGGCCCCGGGGATCGATGGAGCCAGTGCCCTTAAAGGGCTTGCGAAAATCCTTGTCGGGACGGGTCGCCTTTCCGGTCTCCAGATCCAGGAAGTAGATGTGGCCGTCCTCCGTGGGATAGATGACCTCCACCAGGTTCGCTTTCTGCTTGGCCCAATCGTAAAGGTTCATGACGGCCTTCACCTGGTCGGGCCATTCCACGATGAGGGGCTGACCGGTCCAGCCGCAGCCGGTCCAGCTACCGCTGCCGCTACCCTTCTTCATGGCGCCGATGGACACCTTGGCCACTTCAGTCATCTTGTACTCCGTCAGGCTCACTTCCGAAGTGGCCGACAGGTTCCTGTAGTTGTTCCCTCGGAAGGTCAACACGCCGGGGACCTGGGCATAGGTGCTGGCGTCGTCGAAAGAGATCTTTTCCCGCCGCACATAGCTGTTCGGGTCGATCTCCTTCCCTTCCAGCTCCTTCTCACCGGTCCACAGATGGGGCACGTAGCCGTACCGTTCAGGGTTGCTGCTGTCCACATAGTGGGGCGTGGGCTTGGGCGTTGGACTGGGTGTCGGCGTGGGGGTCGGCGTGGGCGTGGGTGTGGGCACAGGCGTCGGCGTCTCCTTGGCGAAGATTTGAAAGATGCCGCTCTTTTTGTTCTCCGCGGTCTGAATGGGTTCGCCGCTCTCCGAGGAGCCGCCGGTGAAGATGGAAACCAGGAGCAAAACAAGTACGCTCAGGGCCATCACCAACAGGGCTACCACCAGGAAAAAGCGGGGCCGTATTACGAGCCGCCTGCGCTTCTTGTGCTTTTTTTTCTTTTTTGTCGCCATATAAAGCCCTCCTTGTCGTATTCCCGGCCATACACCGCGTGTCGGGCCTCCCCGCCGGGATATGCACTCTGTTTGGGGCGGAAAAATTTTTCTGATTCTTCGCGGCTTTTTCTCTCACCCAGGGCGTGTCAAAACCGCATATTGCGCCGATTTGGCTTGGAAAATCTACATATTGGGATGAATAACGAATGTTTATACTCCCGCATGTTGACCATCATACGTATTGTAGCAAGAGGTTTTGAACAAGGTTTTATAGAATTGTAAACATCCTACGTACAAAATGTGCACTTTCTATGTACGCATAATTTTGCATTTTTCGACATAAATATACAGTTCCCAAACAAATGCGGGACGAAGAGCTTGCTTCGTCCCGCACTCTTTTTTCGATCACAGGTCAAACATTGAAACGAAAGACCACCACGTCCCCGTCCCGCATGACGTAGTCCTTGCCCTCGGAGCGGATGAGGCCCTTATCCTTGCAGGCCTGCATGGTGCCGTTCGACACCAGGTCGTCGAAGTTGACCACCTCGGCCCGGATGAAGCCCCGCTCGAAGTCCGTGTGGATCTTGCCGGCGGCCTGGGGGGCCTTGGTGCCCTTGTGGATGGTCCAGGCCCGGACCTCCTTGGGCCCGGCGGTGAGGAAGCTCATGAGGCCCAGAAGGTCGTAGCAGGTGGCGATGAGCTTGTCGAGGCCGCTTTCCTCGATGCCCAGCTCCTCCAGATACTCCTGCTTCTCGGCGGGCTCCAGCTCGGCGATCTCCTCCTCGATGCGGGCGCAGACGGTGAGGCAGCCGGCCCCCTCGGCCCTGGCGACCCCTTGAATGGCCTTGACGAAAGGATTGTCGTCGTTCCCGATGTCGTCCTCGGCGATGTTCGCTACGTAGATCACCGGCTTGTCGGTGAGCAGGAAGCAGCTGCGGATGGCCTCCCGCTCCTCCTTGTCCGCTTGGAAGGTCCGGGCGGGTTTTCCGCTCTCCAGATGGTCGTAGAGGCGCTTTAAGAGCTCCACCTCCGATGCCACCTTTTTGTCGGCTTTCGCCAGGCGGACGTTCTTGTCGATCCGCTTTTGCAGGGTGTCCATGTCCGCGAAGATCAGCTCCAGATTCACGGTCTCCGCGTCCCGGACCGGGTCGATGCTGCCGTCCACATGGACCACGTTCCCGTCCTCGAAGCAGCGGACCACATGGACCACCGCGTCCACCTCCCGGATGTGGGAGAGGAACTTGTTGCCCAGGCCCTCGCCCCGGCTGGCCCCGCGGACCAGGCCCGCGATGTCCACGAACTCGATGGTGGTGGGGGTATACTTCTCGGGGTGATACATCTCCGCCAGCACGTCCAGCCGCTTATCGGGCACCGCCACCACGCCCACGTTGGGCTCGATGGTGCAGAAGGGGTAGTTGGCAGCCTGGGCCCCGGCCTGGGTGATGGCGTTGAACAGGGTGCTCTTCCCCACGTTGGGGAGACCGATCACGCCCAGCTTCATGCTACTTTCTCCCTTCCAGCCTTCAGCCGCTTCAGGCTCTCCGCCCGCCCCAGCAGGAGGGCGATCTCGATGGCGCCGCCGGGGGTCACCTGCTTGCCGGCGAGGGCGATCCGCACGGGCCAGAGGAGGGTGCCGTTCTTCAGTCCCTTCTCGGCGGCCAGGTTCATGAGGGCGTCATGGACGGTGGCCTCCTCCCAGTCGGGCAGGCTCTCGAGCAGCGGGATCACCATGTCCAAAACCTCCCGGGCCACGTCCGGGTTGGTCTTGCTCTTCTTGTTGGTGAACAGCTCCACGTCGTAGTCGGGGAGCTGGGCGAGGAAGTCCACGATCTCGGGGATCTGGGCAAAGGTCTCCACCCGGGGCTGCAAGATGCGGCAGAGCACATCGGTCCGGCTGGTGTCGATGCCCGCCTTCTCGTAGTAGGGCATGGCCTGGGCCGTGAAGGCCTCCGGGGTCAAGCGGCGGATGTACTCCGCGTTCATCCAGGTGAGCTTGTTCACGTCGAAGATGGCGGGGGACTTGCTCATGCCGTCCACGGAGAAGGCGCCGATGAGCTCATCCATGGTGAAGAACTCCCGATCATCCCCGGGGTTCCAGCCCAGCAGGGCCACGTAGTTCACGATGGCCTCCTTCAGATACCCCTTGTTGATGTAATCCTCGAAGTAGGCGTCCCCGTCCCGCTTGCTGAGCTTGTGGGATGCGTCCCGCATGATGGGGGTCATGTGGATATAGGTGGGCTTTTCCCAGCCGAAGGCGTCGTAAAGCAGGTTATACTTGGGCGTGCTGGCCAGATACTCGTTGCCCCGCATGACGTGGGTGATGCCCATGGTGCGGTCGTCGATCACGTTGGCGAAGTTGTAGGTGGGCATGCCGTCGGCCTTGATGAGGATCATGTCGTCCAGATCCGAGCAGTCCACGGCGATATGGCCGTAGATGGCGTCGTCGAAGGAGGCTTCGCCGCTCTCCGGCACGTTCTGGCGGATCACGTAGGGCTCCCCGGCGTCCAGACGCCGCTGGACCTCCTCCGCTGATAGGTGCAGGCAATGCTTGTCATACTTGAAGGTCTCGCCCCGCTGGGCCGCCGCCTCCCGTCGGGCGGAGAGCTCCTCCTCCGTGCAGAAGCAGTAGTAGGCCTTGCCCTTCTTCACCAGCTCCTGGGCGTAGGGGAGGTACATGCTCTTGCGTTCGCTCTGCACATAGGGGCCGTAATCGCCGCCGATGTCGGGGCCCTCGTCCCACTGCATGCCGATGCTCTTCAAGGTCCGGTAGATCACGTCCACAGCCCCGGGCACATACCGGGACTGGTCCGTGTCCTCGATGCGCAGGATGAACTTGCCTCCG